>Ga0065711_1034301_pt1 | contig 24007 bp, 18 predicted proteins | sample Hoacrofraction12_FD_59098 | JGI IMG/M metagenome (GOLD analysis project Ga0065711, IMG submission 59098) | Hoatzin crop microbial communities from Cojedes, Venezuela - Epithelial fraction 12 v2 (version 2) | ecosystem: Host-associated > Birds > Digestive system > Esophagus > Crop | place... | reverse complement strand
GGGGGGGGGGGGGGGCCTGCACGTGTGCGAAAACCTGTGAAATCAAGGTTGCAAAACCACATAGGTGGAAGCTACGTACTCCAGGTACCTGTGCACCTTTAGGAGGGCTCCCTCATGTGTTTACGTTATTCATGACACAGCCCTCCATGGCATGAGGACACGGCTTTTTTCTGTGGGATGGCTGCCTCGCTCTGTGCTTAGGATGGATGCTGTTCACTACAGGAACAGCTATTCAAGAATTTGTTTTTTCTTCATTGTTCAGTTTGTGACCTCAAGCCTCACTGACTGCACACTATTCAAACTGTGCTCCGAAAACAACATCATTTTGTTTTCTCATGAGCTTTTCTATAGCACTCATGACAATAGTATCAAAGTGCCTCATAAAGACTAATTCATCTATTTTTGCTACAGCCCCAGGAGGCAAGTTGGTATTTGCTCCATTCTCCAAATGTTGAACTGAAAGCATAAGCCCTGTCCGTACAATCACGGGTGCAGTTTACAGAGCAGCTAAAGCCGTGGTGTCCTCTGCGGCCCCACGGCTGCATCAAGCAGTGCCTGCATGATTCGTCAGGATACATCTGGCTTCAACGTGTGCACTGCCTGACCCCTTGGCCATGCTTGCAAGCTTACAAAATTGAATCTAGTCTTGAAGCCGGCCTCGGGGCCTTTGACAATATAGACATTGCCATATGGTCAACAGTGTGTCTACAAGATCCGTGGTAGACATTAATTTTGAATCCTGTCATTGAGATGCCTAGGTCTTGACTTTTCCTCTTGCTTGTCATTAGCCAGCACTGCAGATGTTCAGAGCCGAGCTCCTGCCAACCTCAGTCCCAGGTGAGACCCCAGCGTCCCAGGCTGGCTCCCCAGAAAATGAGAGCCTATGATTAGGAGCCCTCTGTGAAAAGCTTGATGTAGACATCATGGCTTAGCATCTGCAGGAGCAAAACCCCTGCTCCTCGCAGCCCCGCTCAGCTTAGGTACAGTCCCAGCCTTCCCATTGCTCATCCTGTTTCAGCAGCCTCCCACTTGCCTTCACCTGCAACCAATGCAGCAGGAGTCCAGGGGCTGGTAACCTCCCCTCTGGGGAAGCCCGGCAGGAGACCTGTGGAAAGGAGGGTTCAAGCAAGTAACACATGTTCTGCGCAAAAGGGTGGAATTAATATTGCACGAGAAGACCTAATCCAGGTATTTCCTGACTTTTGAGTGATCAACTTGAAAACCTCGGTGATTTTCACTTACCACAGGGGATGCCCGATTTCCGATGTTTTAAGGTAAGCTAGGTGGTGGCATAGGCATGCCAATGTGGTCATACTGTGGACATTTATAGGGTTTGCCATCAAGATGGCAACTTTCTACTGTATGCCACTGTGCCAGGAGTTACACCAACAGAAGTAACAGATCGTCCCCACGTGGTTTTTCTAAGCCTTGTAACTTGGCCAAATGTGGGTAGTTTTTCACAGGGACAGACAAGGCCCATCCCCAACACAAAAGCCACCTCTTCTGCCAAGTGTCTGATTGCACTTCCAAAGCACAGGGGTTCTAGGGCTTTCCAAATAAAAGGTTATTAAAAAAAAAGAAAAAAGCAACAAGGCAAACAATGTATTTTTCCAAGCTTCTTCTCAGAAACACTATGTCATTTTGGCTGAAATATCCATAAATAATTCAGTCTGAGGCAAACACCCTGTACCTAAAAATTTCAGCCCAAACAGTTGAAGCTGTCAAAGTTACGCACAACTGAAAGAAGGATCCTGTAACAGTAAATGTTAGTCAAACTTACTAATAAGCATTTATCCAACTCCATGTGTTGCTATATGTGTGCATTTACACACATTCAGTATGGGCTGATGCATCAGGCTGACTTTGAAAGCCGCTCCAGGAGTCTTGCCCTGGGAAATAGACCCCCACTGGCTGCTTACTGTGCCACTTCGAGAAGAATATTGGAAAAGGGACAGGGAGAGGAGGCAAAATACACTGTAATGGCATCAAATCAATCAGTGCAGTCTATATAGCCTGGAGAGGGAGAGGCTCTCTTCTTCTGCCAACCCAGCCTCCAGGGCTCTCCAGCTCCTCAGACTAAGGGGCCAAGCAGAACACGGAAATACAGTGCTGAAAGCAAGGAATTCTTCTCGCCTAACCGTCATATCTGAGCCGGGATTAAACTGAGCTATTCCTGACCAATCACCAACCAACTTTTGCTTATAACACTCCAAGAATGGAGCCCCAGTCCTCCTAGCCTCTCCCAGTACTTAACTGGAAGTGCTTAGATAGCTTCACTCAGTTTCAAGCAGCTTATTCACTGAAAATTGAACACATTATTTCTACCTCTGCCCAGAGTATCAGGGAGTAGAAAAGATCATTTTCGGAAAAATTTTACTTATCAGAGGACTTTCACATCACCCTCACTTTTCTGTCTCTTTTGGAGAACACGCATGGAATTCCTTTAATCTTTCCTAGAGGATGTGTTTTCTAGTTCTTATTGTCCTGGGCTTTCTTCACTACATCTTTCCTGAAGTGCAATACTGAAAACTAGAGAGTCTTTTGAATGGATGTAAATCAAAAGCCGCACCTAAGCAGCCCATCTGCTTACAGCATATCAGTGCCTCTCAGCTGATGCTGCATAAAGAAACTGCATGAATTCTTTCAAGGAACCCTAATTCAAATGGAGCCAGGAGCCTAATTTATAGCTAAGTTCATACAGCCCAGCATTTAGGAAGATCCAGAATAAGGTGAGACCTTATATCTCTTAGCCTTACCAAGACTTCCCTGGTACTCTGGCCACAAAAGCAGAGTACAACAGGGTAATTACCTTGCATAAAACATTCATTTTGCTACATTGCAAAATCTGTTTTGTAGGAGTTTTTCTGTTGTGCAACTGCATCATGTTGTTGACTCATGATCCGGTGTTTTTTTAACCGGTTGTCTGCTGTCTTCAACCTGGTCATACTTTTTGTTCACATGGGAGGATATCTGAAAGCTTTCTTGAAGCCAAGGTATGCCATAGACACAGTTTTTGTCTGCACCCACCAGACCAGTTACCATATCCAAGAGAGAATGCTTTCTTAGGTTTCTTTATCTGAAACCCCTGTACAATTAAGACTTAATATGTTTCTCAAGCCAATATATCATAGAATATGGGCCCCTAATTATCAGAAATATGTCCACAGAGTACCTGATATTCCTGTTCTGTGAAGGAGATGTAAAGCAAACTGCCACAGCTCACAAAGTACACACTTGTGCAGGAAAAAGCCAGCTAATAAGGAGGTATACTACTTTACATTCCAGTGTAGCCAGCCTGCTAGGTGGAGGGGCAGCTACCTCTGCTCAGCAAAGCACATATACCTCATTGAATCCAAGCCTGCTGTGCTAGAACCTTAAATCATTTTACTGCCAAGACCTGTCTGTATGTCGTCTTTGCACTTCTAACTGTACTTTAAAACCACATTTATCTTGTTAATATTTGCAAAGCACATAAGCACAATCGTACACACAGGGGATGCTCTGTACTGTCTGTGACATCCAGAATCTCCTGTCTGTACAGATCTGCACATAGACATACAACCCTGCTGTTTTCTGTTAAAGAAATAAATGTTTCTGAGCCCTGTTGGGTTTAGTGAATCCACCACACAGTACAGGTTTGCAAGATCCCAGATCAGCAAAGCTCACTGTGTCATCTGTGTGTACGCATGAAACAAAGGCAAAGGGAGGCAGGTACAACAGGAATGTAGATGTGGCCATTTACCATCTTGTTTTCCCCCTTTTTCATACCCCTGTAATGAGGAGCTGAGGAGGTCTTGGTCACACAACAGAAATCAGCATCAGCATACGCTCTTTGCATTGTCATCTCCTGTGTGTTAAGGTTACCCACCTCTGGAAAGCAAGCAGTGATACCAACGTGGCCAGACTTGCAATTGCGACCCACAGAGGCAGTAAACCCAGGGTCTGGGCATAGTCAGGGGCTTCAGGTTTGGGCACATCCCTGCAAGAGCGAGAAAAGATGTTTCCTTCCTAGCCTTTGAGTGGTAAATCAGCAGTCATTACAGGTGATCTGCATGGCTTGTATGTGCTCATGGATTGACCTGCACTAGGGAAGGGTGAGAAATCCCCTGGTCAAGCCACGAGTGTGATCTCCCGTCAGCTAAGTGAGGGAAGGAGTAGGGATTGCAGAGCTACGGAGGTAAGCTTACCAAGGCACGCAGAGATCCTCCAGTGGAAAGCACTGTAAGAGCACAAAGCAGTCTGATACTAGTATTACTCCATACCACTTAGTAGAAGGCAGTGTGTACAATAAATACATATTGCAAAATAGATTTTATTTCCTTAAAAAATTGTTTCACTCCATTCTCCAAGGTGTTGCTCAAAGCAAATACAGTTTTATTGCTGACGGTTTAGAGGAGCTGAGGCTGTTATTGCGGGGCTGGTGTGAGGCAGCTGTACTTGGCTCCTTTCATCACTTGCATACAGAGAAAATTTCATTATTAAACTCTCAGAGTCCAGCTCTATTTCCCTGAACCCCAGCTTCCAGCTCTGAGAAACAGACACTTCCAGCACTGGCAGCATATGAGGACTAGGACATGTATCCTTAGTTCAAGCACGTGAAGGTCTTGACCGCTGTTCTTGTATCAAATTTGTGTCCTCCTGCATAAAAGCACAAAAACTTTCTTGGTTAAGCTCCCTTTGTGTAAGATAGGAAATGCCCACTGTATTCCCAGAGACGCTACACTGAATTCTTTGGTTTGGGGCTTGGCTTTGTTTGGTATCCATTGTCCAGATGTTCCTGCCTTCACAAGGTCTGGCAAACTGAAAAAAAGCTTGCCTTTGGTACACTCTATGAGTGACCCTTCTTTAGATAATTTTCCTTGGGACTTCCACAACCCTTCTAAGAGCCTGCAAAACATCTTTTCTTAATAATTGCATTACATCATGAGGAGCAATATGCATTAGTACCAATTTGCTCTTCATCCAAGATGTCAGACACGGCTTTTCAAAGACGCTTTAGTTAAGCCCCATAATCTCTCCGTCAGGCCGGTTGGTACTGTTCTCTTCTGAAGATGAGGGACCCAAGGTGCAGAAAGATGAGGTAACTCACCCACAGCCGCACGATATATCAGTCTCAGAGCTGCAAACAGAAACCAAGAAGCCCAGCTCCCAATCTTAAGTGTTAACCACTAGACTATGATCTGTACAGTATCAGAAAGAGTAGGAAGGAACAAGAGGCAGCTACATAACATGAGGAATTCAGTCCACTGGAGGGATATGGGAGAGGCAGAGGCAGAGGAGCAAAGACCTAGTCAGCGTGGGCTCTGTGAGAATTGCTGCCTTACTGTTCATGGGCAGCAGAGCATGTCTTCCATTCCTACATCTGCCCTGGATCTCATCGATCATCTCTCTCTTTTCCAGTTTTCCCTTCCCCCTCATCTTCCAGGAACCTCCCTAGATGTTTGTCTTTTCACATCTTTAAAAAGGGAAACTTGTCTTTTAGCCAGTTACTTCTTCTAACTCAGTTTGGGGAAGAACCCTGAAATGCCTGTGGCTCTCCAGCTGCTTAGGGCAACACAGTTCATCTGGAAATGTTGCAGTCCCCAGGAAGCCAAGCTCTTAATCACTACGGATTTAAATCGAAGCGTAAGTCCCCATTGAATTTATCATGTAACACTGTATAATAAAACTGTATAGTATCTGGTACCTTTGTCAGCTGCTTTGTACAGAAAATTTGTATCAGAAATTCATTTCTCTTTAGATTCCTAGTCCAAAGGAATCCAGCCAGTGTTATCAGGTATTCCACTCTGCAGAAATCGCAGGAGGATTTTCAGAGGCTACATATCATCCATCATATCAGCTTCTGGAAATTCATGGAGAGACAAATGGCAAAGGGGACAGACCTGTACAGTTTGTCACCAAGAGAATGACACATTTTATGGGCTTTTCAAGAGAAGTCTCCTAGATCCATTTCCAGCACTCAAAGCCGGACTGCCACTAAGCAAGTGAAATTTGAATGCTGGAGAGATAGACAGTAAAATTGAAAAATGGTTGCAAACTGTAAACCTGAATGACCAGACCTCTACAGCCTTGAATGAACTCTGAACTCCAGAATCAAAATCCTTTCTGAGCTAGGCACTACTGCCAGAGCTAGGATGCAGAAGGCTCAGAATGGGTCTGTGTTCCACTTTTTAAGTGAAAAACACTATGCTGAATCTACCAATCTTTTTTTCAAACAAAATTCTGATATAAAGCATTAGGAAAACTTGCTCAAATTGGACTTCTCACAGTCATAGGCAAAAAGCCTCTCTCTATAAGAAACAACCATTTTTTTTCCGAAAAAAAAAACCCAACTTCATCTCATTACAAGGGCATGTAGTGAGAACAAGAGGTGAAGGCTTCAAGCTGACAGAGGGTAGGCTTAGATTAGATATTAGGAAGAAATTCTTTACTATGAGGGTGGTGAGGCACTGGAACAGGTTGACCAGAGAAGTTGTGGATGCCCCTTACCTGGAAGTGTTCAAGGCCAGGTTGGATGGGGCTTTGAGCAACCTGGTCTAGTAGAAGGTGTCCCTGCCTATGGCAGGAGGGTTAGAACTAGATGATCTATAACGCCCCTTCCAACCCAAACCATTCTATGATTCTATGATTCTATGATTCTATGATTCTATGATTCTAATATTTGTTACTGGAAACTATACCTTAACAGATAGCAGTGTATAGAAGTCAGAAATATTTCTCCTGTAAAACAGGACTATCAACCACATACAGAGTGATAAGACAGTTTGACAAGAAGCCGTACTAATACTTCTATTTGCCTTATTGGTCCTATAGAGGTGAGTTTTGAAAGCCACTCCTCCAAGTACTGGTGATTCCATGGAGCGTGCGTTCCTGGGTCATTGATTCCAGGGGGTACCGCCATGACAAAGCAATGCGGTGGGCCAGCAATTACAGAGTTAACAAACAGTGGTGTCTCCAGTGACTTCAGGATGCTTAAAGGAATGAGTTCCAGGACTGAACAGTTTTGATGATGATGTTTCTAATAGAGATATTGCAATGACACCATTTATCAATGGTCTTTATTTCCCAGGAGGGTGTGTATGAACTGTATATGGCTACGAACTGCCCATACACTACTGTACAGATTCAGGTGGTCAGAGATCCCACTGCCTGCTAAGTTAAATGGAGTCTTCGATAACAGGAAAGTGAAGTTTGGCCACCTGGTATTCATCAGTCCTCTTGCCATTTCACGAGTGTCCATTAGAAACCTATATGCATGATCCCTGCATTTCGAATGTTAGAAAAATTAGCTGTTAACCGTCAGGAAATGACCTGTTTCCCCAGCACAGTCACTCAGACCCATTGCAGGCCCTGTTCTAAGTCCTTTTCTTATTGAACACAGTTTATAAGAGGTTCACCATAATCCCTTTAAAATTAGATTTTTGTTCTTTTTTAAAGCCATTCAGATTGTTACTCAAATAAAATCTTTTTGTCTGGTTGCAGAGAGAATGAGAAGCCGACACCAAGGCCGGAGATGTGGTATCATACATGGCCACAGGAGGGTTGGCTGGAAATCTGGGGGGCAAAATAGGTTTTCATCAGAAGTGACTGATTTACAAAGAGCATTTCTCACACGTGGGATGGCACTTCTGATGGCAGTTGGGAGGCAGTCGGGAAGAGACAGAGAGAAGTTCAAGGGAGGACAGCCCCATAACCCCAACCACAGCAAGCCTTCAGTCCCTCTTTGGCCTCCTTTCGACAGAGTTGTATGCAGCCCCCCTCCACACACCTAAGGCACATGGCTATAGTGTCACTCCTTCCAGCCTGCAGGCAGCCTGTCCTGCCAAAGGTATTAGATGTCAAAGAAATAGCCAATGGAAAAGTGAAAAAGGTGGAGCTACAGCCCCATGGTTAAGCAAGGATTTAAATCCAAGGTAGATGGGCACTTTGCCACCAGGCTTACTGAAAACGTTTGGCCGTTTGTCTCAGTTTCGAAGGGGGACAGCAAGCGGGAAAAGGTAGACAAGGGTTTTGGAAAAAATATTTTGTGTGGTGTACTTTCCATTTGTCTGTGAAACAGCAAAGAACATTTTTAAAACCCTGAAATATTTTGGTTTCAGGAAGTGCTCTCCATTTAAAATTTCTGTTTCCTGCCTACTTCTCACCAACCATCGCTCAGGGAGATTGAACAGGGCAGGTATTCAGTCCCTGCATGTCCCTGTGCAAAACTGCATGCACCAGCCACCCTGACGAAACTGAAGACTATAGCTGTGCAGTCCCAATACAGGACATACATCCTGAACATGGGTGCTTGTCTTGAGTCTTAAAAAAATACACTTTGGTTGTTCTCAGACCCCTTCTGAGACACTGTGGGGAAAGTGGATGTAATGATTTCAGGATGTTCAGACTGAGCTCTGCGTAGAGGCAAGGATTACATCCGGGTAATGTGTCTATGGGGGGAGGAGTAAGGAAGCCAGAAAACATGGCCCTTCAGGGGTGTCAGAAAGATACAATTGTGGTTCAAGACCTTCATGGCATCAGGAGGGCCAAGGCACAGCTGGAGCTGAACTGGGAGAGTGATGCTAAGAATAATAAGAATGGCTTCTACAGGTGTGTCAGCCAGAAAAGGAAAGTCAAAGCAAGTGTACCCTCAATGAGCAAGACTGGCAAACAGGTGACAACACACAAGAAGAAGGCTGAGGTACTCAACAACTTTTTTGCCTCAGTCTTCATTGGCAACCTCTCTTCCCATACCTTCGAAGTGGACGGACTGTAAGATGGGGACTGGAGGAGCAAAGTCCCTCCCACTGTAATGGAAGATCAGGTTCGTGACCACCTGAGGAACCTGAACATACAGAAGTCTATGGGACCTGACCAGATGCATCCCAGAGTCCTGAGGGAATTGGCTGATGTAGCTGCCAAGCCACTCTCCATGATGTGTAAGAAGTCATGGCAGTCAGGTGGAATCCCTGGTGACTGGAAAAAAGGAAAAATTGCACCTATTTTTAAAAAGGGTAGAAAGGAGGACCCTGGGAATTACCAACCTGTCATGGAACAGATACTCCTAGAAGCTATGCTAAGGCACATGGAGGACAGGGAGGTGATTCGAGTAAGCCAGCATGGCTTCACCAAGGGCAAGTCCTACCTCATCGGCCTAGTGACCTTCTATGATGGCGTGACTACATCAGTGGACAAGGGCAGAGCTACAGATGTCGTCTGTCTGGACTTCTGTAAGGCCTTTGACACGGTCCCCCACAACACCCTTCTCTATAAATCAGAGAGATATGGATTTGATGGGTGGACTGTTCGTTGGATGAGGAATTGGTTGGATGGTCGCATCCAGAGGGCAGTGGTCAACAGCTCAATGTCCAAATGGAGATCAGTGAGAAGTGATGTCCCTCAGGGGTCTGTACTGGGACCAGTATTGTTTAATATCTTCATCAATGACATAGACAGTGAGATCAAGTGCACCCTCAGCAAGTTTGCAGACGACACCAAGCTGAGTGGTGTGGTTGACATGCCTGAGGGACGGGATGTCATCTAGAGGGACCTGGATAAGCTTGAGCAGTGGGTCTGCGAGAACCTCATGAGGTTCAACACGGCCAAGTGCAAGGTCCTGCACCTGGGTTGGGGCAACCCCCGGGATCAATACAGGCTGGGCGATGACGGAATTGAGAGCAGCCCTGCCGAGCAGGACTTGGGGACATTGTGATGCACTCACAGCCCAGCAAGCCAACCAGATCCTGGGCTGCATCAAATGCAGAATGGCCAGCAGGTCGAGGGAGGTGATTCTGCCCCTCTGCTCTGCTCTGGTGAGACCCCACCTGGAGTCCTGCGTCCAACCCTGAAGTCCTCAGCAGAGGAAGGACACAGACCTGTTGGAGCGGGTCCAGAGAAGCACCACAAAAATGATCAGAGGGATGGAACACCTCCCCTGTGAGGAAAGACTAAGAGAGTTGGGGTTGTTCAGCCTGAAGAAGTGAAGGTTGCGAGGAGATCCTATTGCGGCCTTTCAGTACTTAAAGGGGGCTTATAAGAAAGATGGGGACAAACTTTTTAGCAGGACCTGTTGAGATAGGACAAGGGGTAATGGTTTTAAACTAAAAGAGGGTAGATCTAGACCAGACATGAGGAAGAAATTTTTTATGATAAGGGTGGTGAAACACTGACACAGGTTGCCCAGAGAGGTGGTAGGTGCCCTGTCCCTGGAAACATTCAAGGTCAGGTTGGATGGGGCTCTGAGTAATCTGATCTATTTGAAGATGTCCGTGCTTGTTGCAGGGGGGCTGGACTAGAAGACCTTTAAAAGTCCCTTCCATCCCAAACCATTCTTTTATTCTATGATTCTAAGACACAAGTAGACACAGAGCTCCAGTCCTCATACGTGTTCATAACCTAGGAGAAGAATATGATGACCATGAGACTCTGTAGCAGAGGCACTGCTTGCAGTTTGAAGGGAACACAGAAAAATCCCAAACCTAATTCTAGTCTGTTTAGAGTAGAAGCTGGTTCTGCCACCCTCCTCTATCTAGTTACTGCCCTTCTGAAACTCATTTGCTATGAATTACTCCAGAAAAAATCATCCCAGCAGCAGGCCAGCAGAAGCCAGGGTGGAAAAAAAAAGTTTAATTATGACTATAATTAGAGGATGCTGAAGGCAACACTTCAACAGTCAGATGTATCAAGCACTGGAAAGTCTCTCAGGAGAAGCAGTGGAAAGAATATTGCTTCAATCATAGCGACAAAGCACTAAGAAATGCAACTAGGCAGAAATTTTGCTTTAGCTAGCGTTGGTTATCAAAAGGCAGGAAGCCGGTTCTCACGCCAGCGAAAGCAGGCAGCCTGTGGTAGGGGGAGAGCTGCTTTCCTCAGAATCCAGGCCTCCATTTAGGCTCAGATACTGCAAGAGGAAATACGGACTCACCCCAGTATTCAGGGAGAGCTGTGGATGATGGCAGCATGATGCTCGGCTGCCCCGACGCTCAGCACCCACCAGCTGCTCAGCCCATGCTCTCCCCACACTGTCTTACACAAGTCTGGCCTCCCATTTTCAGCTGTACTTTCTTTTTTTTTGCAAGTAAATTGAATCAGGAGTTTGCTCTCATTCCCAACTCATTTCATGTGAACTTAATTTCCAGCTCTGATAGTTTTTTTTTTAAATGGGATTCTTTCTTTTTTTTTTTAATGTAGTGGGGTTTGAGGATGAAGGAAGGCGGAGGGAAAATTCAATTAACTTTCCTTCCAGTGTTTCCATATTTCTTGGGTATACGAGCAGGGCCCTTTCAGGCATTAGAGAAGTTGTTTAGATTTGGACTGTACCTTGCCTGTCAGATCAAGTAACCAGGCTTTTGAATTTTTGAACCTTATCCAGTAGCAAGAATGGTTCCCGCACTCTGCTGGTCCTGAGCAATGCCCACAGGAGACCCCAGCTGCAGGGATGGTTTCCTAGTATTGCCACAGCTAACATGCATGGGAAGGCATTACAGCCTGAAGTCGTTGGTAGGTATTTACGAAAACGCAGAAACAAGGAGGTAGGGACTCAGGTTTTGCAGCTTAAAAATAGAAAAGAACTGTGGAAAATTAATGGATCTTATCGAATAGGAGCTTTTCTCCCTTAGTCTCCAGGGCAAGGTTGCCTTTCAAGGGTTTTGGGGTAGAGGTTTTTTTGTTATCTAATGTCAGAAAGCATAGCTACCCTTAATCTCCCTGTTCAAGGGGAAGGAAGAGAAAGAGTCGGTAAGCACAAAAGAATGTTTTAAAATAAAAATAGATAGTTTAATATTTTGTTTCATTTGGAATGTCTTTTAGTTTTAAAAAATTATAGTTGAATCAAAGTAGTTTTGAAACACAGCTATTATATGCTGATTTGAATCAAAGTTCAACTTGCAATTTGCAACAAAATAAAAATTATTCATTTTGTAGCCTTTCTCTATTTTTTTTAAAGAAACAAAAAAAAGTGAACTAAATATTTATGGTAAATATTCCAGAAGAACATTGATTTGCACCCAATTACCTAGCTGACCAAGGGCATGAATTCCTAATGAATATTTTATGTGATCACCAATTTAACCATCTCTTCCCTGACAGAGATTAAGTTCTCTGGGTACGGTCCAGGAGACAGGAGTTAGAGAATGACCTCTTCCCATTGCATTCACTTAATTAATTCTGAGCAGTTTTCTGATATGTTTTCCATTTGTCAACGTATCTGTATCTTTTCCCTAACAGAAAATCAGAAATGAAAATGTGATTAAAGCCAAACAGATAAACCACACTAATGCAACATGCCTCAATATTTTGAAGGCCATGCTTAGAAAATCTGTGTAACTCCCCATTACTATAGACTTCACACAATAGTCTAGTATGTGCAGTTTGTATATTTTTTCCACCTTCCTATCTTTCAGAAAGATGTTCAGTGCTCCCTGATGTTCCAAACTTCACTCCTTGAAAAAAAGCATAGTTTTTTGACTGCTGATGATGTCAAAACCATGGCTCTTTCCAGCGCCATTTGCTGGTGGCAAGGAGACCAGGTGTACCTTCCCAGGACCTCTCTGTCAGCAGGCAGCTAAATGAGATTCTTCTCTGACATCTTACTTGTTTTTTCAGGCTTTCTGAATGACTTCTCAAGTCAGTAAAACTGATAAAAATCCACAAAAAAAAATTTGGTGTCACTCAACCACGCAGAAGCAGCTTATTTTGCGCATTTCTACTTCTGGACTTTAAATTTATTAATTCTTTTCTCTTCTTTATTCTTTTTCTTTTTAGGCTGTAAATGCTCTTGGGGAACAAGAGATTGCTTCTCTCCCCATGTCTGGAGATGTCTTAGAGATCAGGCTGGAGCTCTCTGAGCTGAGCAGGGTTTAGATATAATTTGCAAGTTGGTCACAAACATTTCTACCCTCCCGTAGCAGAGGGCTATCAGCAAGCACAGATTTTGGGGGAAAGGCTATAGACAGTGCATTTCCCAGTAGGGCTGCTTGTCATAGCACAAGATGTCCTGACGGTGTGATGTGACAGCAACTGGCGCAGCAATGCAGTCTGCCCAACCCTCGCTACGTTAGCAGAGGTCTTCCCAGTACTCTCTGTGGCTTGCTTTCCTTTTCACCCTTTTTCCCTAGTAGTGCTTCTGCTGAATCTTTCCCTGGTACCTTGTTGACTCATTCCTTAAGGCACATCACGCCATTATGATCCTAGTTGTTACTATACAGACTTTTCTAATAAAGTCATCATCATCACTATCAATCACCATTTTTTACACTTGTATCTCTCACAAACTTGCCTCTCTGCTTAGTTACTCCAACAATGCTGTCCTTAGTTTTCTCTCCCTATCACAGACCTCCAACACCTTCAGACCACCAGCACCTTCCTGCTGTGATCTGCAGTTGGGACAGTAACCCGAGTCATGCCAGACGTCCCCTGTACTTTGACATGAGACTTTTCCCTGCAAATCCTGAGTAGAGACCTTTGCTCCTGCTGGTGAATTCTCTAAGCTTAAATAGAGACCATCTTATCCAAATGAAGTGCTTTCCTTGCAAGAATTACCATGGCACAAAGCAATTTCCAGTGTCGTCTTCTGCTTAGAAATCTGCTTGTTGAGGAGTGCTGACCATCTGGTTCCCCCAGCTAGAGCTACCTGAACAGTGGTTTCACTTCACCTGTCCTCCTGGGGTATAAAGCTTTGGAGGCTTTGCCCCTACTTTAAGATACTCTTGGCAATGTGTGAAAATGAAGCGAAGAACACTGAAAATGCAGAGGCTGGTCCTGCGGTGTGAGACGTGGCTTAGTAGTGTAACCACATCACTGTTATCAGTGTCAGCTCTCCCCTTGGACACTTGTGCAGCACTTTGTCCTTGGTGACACAAAGTACTTTACAAATACTGGTAGATTAACCTTCAGTCTTAGTCCAAGCTGGGCAAGATGTGTCCCCACAGCACATTTGGAAAAACTGAGACATCCGGCAACACAAGAACTTTGCCAAGCAATCCTGTGGTAAATTAAAGGGAAAAAAAAATGAAAACCTTCACTCTCAACCTCATGATCCAGCCATGAGGTATTATCTTCCATTGCTTAAGGAAAATAAAGGCATTATCCTGGGTGACATCTCTTCTGGTCTCCAAAATTTATTTTACTGGCACTTTTGCCTCCTAAGCCTCACCAAAGCCAAAGATACCCAATGGACATTTTGAGCAAGCATGAGATGCAGCGGGGAATGGAGCAGGGTGGCATTAAGTTTTATCACCCCCTAAACCATAATACTTTCCTTTGCGTGCTCTGTTTCTTATTCACACGGCTATAAAATTTGCCACATCCGGGCGAGAACATCTCTCCAGTCAACCAGGCAGTGTTTACGAACTGGAAAAGGCGTTCTCTCCCTCCTCACCATAGGGGTGAGACAGAAACGTTAACAAGTCACTTGTGGTTTTTTCTTTCCAGGTTGGGCCATCGGACCTCTCCTAACACTGCAGGGGGGGACGTAGCAATTTAGGGACATTTTATACCTCTGAAGATTTGCAATCAGCAAATTGCCTGGAACGTGTTTGATTTCCCCATCTGCCTCCCCTCCGCGGTGTCCCACCACGGAGCCTCTTGCTAGAGACATCTTGATGTTTGTGGTCTCACAGATTCCTTGCTCAAGCCAAACGCATTTCTTGTAGTGCTGGTTCTCAGCCCAGCTTGCTTTACATCATGAATGTAAAAATGTTTCTTTTATAAAAATTAAAAATTAAAAAAAAAAAGAAGAAGCATACAACCAACCTATAAACAGAACATAAAAGCCGTTTAATGGAGTGCATAATGAAGCAGAGAGGAAACAGACTTGCATTGATTTTCCCTGACATTTCACCTATTAAATTATAAGCTTCTTAAGGAAGAGATTGAATTTTTTTTTTTCAGTCAATTTAAGTCCTTTAATGAATAACAAAACCAATGTTGTCCCCAGCGAGCCGAGGTCACGTGATAGACAACTGTGAAAAAGAAATAAGACTTGACTACGAAGACCCCCAGGAAAATGTCCCCCCCTTTTTCAGACACCCCTTGGGCCAGTCTGGAGACACTTCAGAAGAGAAGCTGAAGGAAAACCGGGTCAGAGAAAATCATACCTTCCAGACCAAATGAGAAAGTAAGACCTCGGGCCTGATAACCGAGCTTTGCGACTTCTTCCATGGCTTTGGGCAAGCTGGTTGGACTCCTGACTATTTGCTCTCACCCTCTGCACAACAGGGGCAGTGGTGGTGACCCACCTACTGAGGTTACTGGAAAGATTAATTAATCTCGCAGGCGCTTTTGAAGGCAGCATTCACTCTGAGAATTCATCTGGAAGTCCTCATGCAGTAGTTGAGAAAAACTATAAAGCACACCACATAGCTGGAAACTGGGGAGTAAAGGGCTGCCCGCACTGCAGCAGGGAGACGCTTAACAAGGGACAAGATGAAAAAAATAGCAGCACAGCAGGAAAGTGAAAAAACAATGTGGGATTCGTTCCTTCGGGCACAAAAGGCTTTTTTAAATGTAATCTCAGCCTCGAAAGTCAGCATTTGCTGCGGCAAAGCTGCTCTCACGCAGGCGGGAGCAGAGCCCTGTGCAAGGGTGCTCCTGGTTGAGTGCGGGGATGCTTGGGGAGGTCGGGGCAAGGGCGGGAGCCCCTGCAGTGCTGGTAACAGTGCCATTGCCAGCCCTGCAGCTCCTGCCTGCACAGCCAGCCCCGGGGAGGGCAAAGGGCTTCTGCTGCTCGCAGAGCCACAGCATGGCTGGCGGCCTGGCCACCCAGCAAATTCCTCATCTGAACGCAGGCCGACCGGTCAGCCGTATTAGAACACACTATTTCAAAGCACGCTTGGCACTCCAAAATAAGGGGAAATTTTTGAGAGGCTCTTGGTTTCCACTCAGGCACCACACCAATGCATTCCTAGGTCAGCCCAGTGTGCAGAGGCTGTCTCACAGCCCATACTGCACAGCAGCATCTGCTCTGCAGTCACTAGGCATGATCTGTCCCTGTTTTGTCTCTTGTATCGCTACTGAGGGGCAGCTGCACTGTGCTAAATCTGAAGCTTTGACTTAGCAGGTCAGAGGAGCCAGGGCAAAGCCTTGGACATCGGCAATATTGTTTCAGGGAGAAAGAGCTTCTTAAAAACGTAGGATTTTTTCAAAGTGAATGTTAAATAAAACACCAAACAAAGACACTTGAATCATAATTCTACTAGAAAGATCAAAATTCCCACTGCCGTCAGCAGTGCCATGTCCTTGACGTGTTGACTTGCCTTGGGAGCCGCATTTGTAACCCTGCAGAGATGTTCAGGTTAGAGATGATGCCTTTGTCCCCTCCGACTTCTCGGGTGTGTCAACCACATGGGTGACACAGCAGAGTGCAACGAATTCCTCTTGTGAGATTTGTGATCTTTAGGGTCTGGAAGCACCACACAAAGTCTGCTTGAAAGGATTTTCTTCACACAGATACAAGTCCTCCTCCAACCACACACAACAAACCAAGGCATATAATACTGATGGGAACACCAGTTGAAGCAACTCTAACTTAACTGTGTTGTGACGGCTTACACAATTGTAAGAAAACACGCTCCAAAAACCATCCAGTGCAGTAATACTGCTCTTCTGGTTTGCCATGTAGGAGCGACTCATTTAAGTCCCTATGACTAAACAACCTCAGAGTGCTGTAAATCAGGCAAACTTTATGGAAAAATAAAGCAAAGAATTGTTCCGGAAAGCTCATTATGTCACCACACAGCACCAGCCTTCCTCAAGGACTTGCTTCTGCACTTCTGGAGACCTCGGTGTCCAAGCAGTGCAGGGCACAGGGGCTGTACCACCACTCGTCCACAACACATGTGCCATCACACAGGTGGGCAGCAAAGCCACCCCCAGCCCAGACACCAGGAGCAGCACCGAGCGGGGACAACACGTGGGCTGATGTCCCTGGGGTCTCTCGCAGCAAGCCTGCCAGGTAGCGTGCCTGCCCGCGGGAGCGTGGGTTTCACTGCCAGACCCCACGCGCACTGGCCGTAGCCATCGCGTCCCACAGGTCGGCGAGGGCCCGCCAACGCCGACAACGTGGCGCGGCACTGCACAGGAGCTGGAGCACTCAGCTATGTGACCAGGCCACCGCTTTGTTTGTTTTCGCATAACTTCTTGAACTTATTAGGAGGCTGGGGAAAGGAGCCATTGTTCTGCTTTGGCTGTGAGGTCCTGGATGCTTTGCTTCCAGGCCTCCATCCCAATGATCCCAGCTATGAGGACAGATTGAGGGAAGATTAAGTCATTGCCTCAGGAAATTTACAGTTGGAGCCTAGAAGAGGAGACTGCCTTCTCAGGAGAAAAAAGAAAAGTGGCAGTAATGCAAATCAGAGCATGTATGCATGTGTGTACATATATACACACACACAAACATTGGTTTTTTGCATTTCTGTGTAGTTCTGTGTGCATCCATTTCTTCTTGTACTTCTGTATTTTAAGCTTCAGGTAGACAAAGGCACTTGAAGAGTTTTCCTCCCACACACACTCCTGTAGCCACCGCTGATTAAAGATTGAGATTCACTGTTTCACAGCCAGTTTTTCTAAGTGCTTCAAAAATCCACATGCTTACTCAGACTTTCTTAAAAATTGCTTGCCTCCAGGGCTCCTGGGGAAGAGGTGCAGCACAGCCTCCTCTGTCTTTGAACAAGCAGACACCCCACAGACCATACAGCAACAGCATCACACCCGCCTCACAGAGGCTTCTGCACAGCTGTGGCTCATACCTCCTCTTTGGTCCTGCCATCCTCTCACTCATTTAGGACTCAGGTGGTGCTCAATGCTCCTCTCCACTACCCCTAAAACTGTATTTCAAGAGCTTTTCCAGGTATAAATTGAACCACCAGAGCAGTGGTGGCCTGTAAGTCCAGGTGAAGGTGGCTTTCACAGCTGTGTCAGATTAGTGCAGATGCTGGGTGGGGGCTGGCTTACGCAGGGCTGCTGCTGCTTCCCAGAAACCTGTGGAAATCACAATTGCAGGCTCTCCACTGTACTCTGTCTCCCCTCTTCGCTTTCCCATGGCAGGAGAGCCTCAGCCCATCACTCCTAGACAGCAAAACTGAGATTTGCCCATGCTGAGGTAAGTCTGGAAGTTGTGACCCAAGCAGGTCCACAGTGCATCTGCTGGAGCCTGGGACTTTCCTGCTCTTCAGCACATTTGCAGAGTCCCAGGTGGCAGAGCAAGCCTGTTCTGAAGGACCATGCCTTGGTGATCAAGTTCAGGTATCTCTCCACCCAGTGATTTTAACTTTCTCAGCAGACTCTTTAAAATTAGAGGAACTGACTGCATGACACAGTGACCCCTGTAGAGGCTTTCCTTTAAAATCAACACTTCTGATTTCATAGGTAGAATTTTAAAATCTTCTAGAACAAACATGCTGACACAGACTTTATATGATTAGTATCCAGAGGAAAATCATTAAGTAGAGTGTAGTTATTTTAGAGCAATATAACAATGCCTTGTGACCTTCATCCATTCCTGGACAAGGGGAATGAGTGTCATATTAAAAAAGCAAATTGCCTATCTGTCAGAACTCAGCCAGGCAACATGAAGCAAAGTTTCAGAGGAGGCAGGTCAACCACAAAATACTACGGTTTGGATGAACAGGAAAAGCAGACATCAAGCCAAACCTGCCACATGACCTTGCTTAGAGTGACTACAATAAACTTCAAATGAGAATTTAGGATGTACAGAAAAAATGAGTGGAATGCAGACAAGAATAAACATCAGAAATATGTTTAACCTGGAGCACAGAGGTCTGGCAGGCTCTCCTCATTTTCACTAGAAAGAAAATCCCCGAACAAACACAGTGGTGGTGCCACTGCCTATCTCCCTTTTTATTCCTGTGCCCCACGAAGGCCCAGGGCGTTCTTTGTGATCACAATGGTTTTGCCTTTCCTCTTTGTCTTGTGGCTTACTAGGGGTTGAGTTTAAATGAATTCAGTGTTACAGCAGGCATATGCTACTGTAACAAAGGCAATGTATTAAAAACAGGGACCTTGTTCTCTGTTGTTCTGGGGGGAAAGTAAAATTAGTTATTTCTTGGAATTCACACTAAATTAGAGTGAAGTAATGAATTAAAATGTTAAGGTTGGATTTCATCTACCAGGTGATAAGAATGGAAATATTAAAAATAGAGTGGAAGGAAGGGAAAATGCTCGTTTCTTTTTATGCTATTACATGTTTATTTCACAAGAAGCACAAGCCTTGTGCTTTCATAAATGTTGGTATCCTTCCTTCCTTCGTGCCATTAACTTCTGTGTCTCCAGAGGCATAGCTGCGTTTTCCACCTCAGCCATAGCTCTGTTTCAGAGGCGCGCAAGAGGCTTGCTGTGCTGCTAGCGATGTGTTAAGTGCATCCGGAAGTTTATAGTTAAACAGGTACGGTTTTGAAAGCACAGTGCTAGGCTTTGTGCCAAGAGACGGGCTTTCTACTTTTATTATTTGCTATTATCAGCTGCCTTGCAATGGCGTATGCATATAAATACACTGTAGCACTTCCAAATGCCTTTTGGGAAGCTGGATTGTATTCGTGGCTGCTTAGGAGGTGAAGGCTGCTTGGATGGCTAAGGTGAGAGACAGTTCAGGACTGCCGCCGTTCTTAAAGCAGCTAGGCTGAAGGCTGAGGCAATGGAAGCACCCAGGGAAGGAGGTATCCTGAAATAGTACCAGACGGCAAAATCTGTTTGGAAACAATAGGTGTCTTCTCAAGAACGCCTTTGACCTGACACAGAACTGAACATTTCACCACTAAATTGGGTGAGCTGGTCCAGGGCTAAAGGTGAAGCTGAGGCACTGGAGACCCGCATGGTTTGGGAAATTATCTAATTAGGAGTTTTCTGCAGTGACGTCAAAAGGAGTTCCTGATTCCACAGCTGGTTTGTAACTGGCAAGGTTTTTGTGAAAGCTCAAGAGGTCTGAAAGGTCAGCCAGTCCCTGAAAGCTGGTCTGTTCTCTTCCCTATTATGTCCTGTGCCCCCTACTTCAAGACCCCTAAGATGCCAGCAGCAACTAAAACAAACCACAAAAATAGTTTATTTATCTTTTTTTGCCTAGTGTACTACTAGGAAGAAACATTTCCAGACTACAGCAATTGTCAGTTGTAGAAGAGGAAGTTCAAACATAATTAAAACCACTGGTGCATCCCGAACTCCCCAGGCCACAGCTGTTGGCTGAATGGGGTTGCTCCTGGCCTCGCAGGCATGAACCTGGCTGGTGTCACGGCACTGACCAGGGTCCCCTTTGTGGTGGCCCGGAGATGCCTGCAGCTGGTGGAGAGGCTATGAGCCCTGCTGTGTTTTGCAGGAATGAGTATGGACACATGAATGGTAAATGCCATGTGATGCTTGTGTTTAACCTCCAGCCCTCATGCCATATAGCTGCCTTCTTGGCACTGTTATAGTCCATCCATCCTCCTCTGCTGGCTAGACGCAGGCCCACAGTGTTTGCTGGCTTTTCAAAGCCTCTCTTCTGCATCTCTCTCCCATACACCCGCAGGACCACACTGCAGGCTGTAGGTCTCTGTCACAGCATCTCACTGTCAGCATGGGCTTTTCCAGTCCCTACTAAAGGAAAGACTTTTCTGCAGCTAGCTGCATCTTGCCCTCTATCTCAGATTCCTAAATCCTCTTTCCTGAGGTGCTTATTTCTTACTCCACCTGAGGATTCACAAAACATGGGTCTATCAGGTGACTGCAAAGAAAAGGTATGTGACAACTCAGCACAGGACTGTAATTACACAAGATGTAATTGGAAAGACCATCTGAGTTGCTGTTTGGAGGTCTGAAGAGCTGAGGGACCGTGACCACCCCAGAAGAGGAGAACACCATGTCCAAGAGGCCTTAAGCCTAAAATCTTTGGACAGAAGATGGAGGTTGGTTTTAGGAATCTCATTTCCCCTTCCTTGTCTTCTCATTTGGCCTGTTCCTGGTATTTTCTGTCCTCCCTTCACCTCTCTGTTTTAGTGCTTTTGCTGCTTTAGAAGCAAATGTTGAGTAAATGTTTCTTCGCATATTCTGCAGAGAAGGACTACTTTATTCTTTCTCTGCCTTAACAGGCCCTGGGATCTCTGGGTAGCATGCCGCCTGCTCCCCATGACTAACACGGTTTGGAAGGAGCAACACACCATCTCAGATTTTTTCCACTTTTTCCACAGTGGAAATGACTGGATCTGTAACCCTGGAACACGAAAACAGGCAGCTTGAGTATCCTTCTAAGGCCACACCCTGTGTTCAGTGAAGCAAGTTTTTATTAAGGGTGCAAATTTCTCTCTGAAATTCAGCCAGTTGAGAGAAGAGGCATCCAAGGCTGTGGTTTTCATGTGCAACAGAGTGTGACAGAGACCCCAAACCTGCCCCAGTCCCTGGCGGTGTGCACACATGCACAACATGGCATGGAGCCAGGACAAAGCATAGCTTCTGAAGAAGCAGAGCAGTGTCTCTGCAGTGTTGCTCTCAGGCCAACGTGGCCACACTCCTTCCATGTTCTGCACTCGTCTGTACAGAGCCAGCTTCTGCCTCTCCACGTGTGAACATGTTCTCCTAGTCCTGTTACCCAAACGGCATTCACAACGATGATGATCGGTGACCATCAGCTTTGGGAATAAAAACAAATAAAGCCTGTATTTCTCTAACCCATCCCCAGCACACCTGCCCAGATGGAGACCAATATTCCTTGGTCTCATGTGTGAAAGGCTGGGCCCATCAAAGCTTCTCACTGACTTCAGTGAAGGCAAGAGTTGTCACCTCTTTCCTGAAAGTCTGTCTTTCTAGTTTCTCCTGCTTATGAAGGAACACTGTCCCCCTGTTGCTCCTTGTAATTGGGGTGAGATGGCTCTAGGGCTAAGACTAGACATGATATACCAAAATTAGGTTCTGGGGCACAGATTGAAATAGCAAAGCATTGCCTTCTGTATTGTGGGTCTGTCTTAGAACTTCAGGTCTAGGTCTCAGTTTCATAACCTTTTCTCTCAGGCCATCATCTCTGAAAAGGTCTTGGACAATGGGCCCAGACATGAGGGCACAATACAAAGTGAGTGTGATCTTACCTTGTTGGTTTTGCTCTGTCGATGGGAATTTGGCTTCTGGGATCATCAGAGTGGAACCTTTGGCCAACGCTTAATTGCAGTATGAGCAAATCAACGAACTGCTCAAATTCTGCAAGATTAAAATCTGAAGTTTTGAAAAGCAAACGCAAGGCAAAACCATGAAGGTGGATAAAGAAAAAGAAAAAAGAAGCTGAAGGAAACACTTTCCAAAAAATTATACCTGTACTGCAGCAGTGGCCAGTAGCACTAAGCTTCTGTGTTGGCAGAACTTTCTCGGCTTTTATACTCCCACGCAAGTTCTGGCTTCTCTGCCTTAGGTGGTGGTGCTGGTGAGACCTGTAAGACCAATTTATATAAGATAGCCATGGGCAGAACTGTTGATATTTACCCAGATGAGGATTTTTCTAACATGTTGACTTCCAAGATATTCCAAAAATGTAGTGAGTGGGGAGAGGAAGGAAGCTTCTACAATTCTGAGCCCCAACCACCAATCTTGTTTTTCTCCACCCTTGACTGAAGAGATTTCCCAGCTGCCACCAAGCCAAAGTTACATGTTTATGTGTATGGAGGGAGGCAGAAGACAAAGTAGCATCTTCCACCACAGGTGGATTGAACTCATCTCAGGCTCAGGTATGAAGGAGCCGAACATCCTTCATTTCCAGCTGACAGCATTGACCAGCCAGCAGTACAGGGCCCATAATGCATCAGATGATGTTACTCCATGCCTGGTACTGATGGTTGAGCACTGCCTAATATGCGTGCGATACGGATCAGGGATATGGAAAAAGCTTCAAATGAGGTACTAAGAGTGAACTTGGGAGGTAACAAATTGATTCTGTCTTAATAAGCAGAAGTCTTTCTTTAAGTGCCATTAGGGAGGCTGCTGAATTTCCTGCTGGATATTTTTTTGTAAAAGGACACTCTGGAAACAAATTCTCAGCAGGTTTTGCAGCCAAGACAAGGGTGCATTTCTGAGTGGTCTCTGGGTTACAGACTCAAGCAAGAAAAGAAGCGTCGTTAAAGAGTATCAGCAGAAAGGCACCTCACCCTCACTAGTTTTTGGGAAGGACATCTGCAGTTTCCTAGGGTTAAAAGGAGAGACAAACAGGCTTCAATCCTATCCACCCCTATCCATATGCCTGGTGCACTGTATGCTTTACACTTCAGGAGACGTTTGCAGCCCCTTGGTGAAGGATTCCCATTTCCCCAGCCAGAGTGGGGATAGATGTGTCTGCCGTTGGGTGACAGGGGAAAGCAGGAAAACAGGCATGTCCGAGAAAAAGCTGCTGCTTTGCCAGAAGAAACAGCTCTGTGACAGCTCAGACAACAGCTGAAGAGAATATGTAAGTGGACATGCATATATGTACGCATATATGCTCACATCATCACCCCCACCAGACCAGTCACACTCATCACAGTCTGCACCCAACTCCCAGCCGAAATGGGGAAGGAAATTCTAATTAGCTCGGATGACTTGGTGAAAGGCTTGTCTCGGGGAAGTCTCATTCCAGCAAGATAAATACTCAGATGATCTCCTTGCTGCGTGCCCTAGGCTGCATAACCACCTTTCTTTTCCTGCATGCTGTATCCCTAGTACCTGGAGAGTCCTCATCCAGAATACGCTTCCTCAGAGATCAGCAAAGTGGAGATACGCTCTTCACAGCACTGAATCTATGAGTCAGAGAGCGAATGAAGACTGGAGAAAACTGGTTTACACCTCCCTTTCATTCCCCTTCCTTTCTTTTCTTCTTCCCCCCAAAATGTCGCTCCCCAAGTTTCCAATCCGAAAACAATCAAGCTGAAGCAAGATAGCAGAGTGCAGAGAGTGATCAGAGTCAATCCCTTTTATATCAATTTCAGTGTCTGCTGGGCGTTCTTCTGACATTTCCAAAGAGTGTGATCCTAATGAAAACCACATAGGCACTTGAAATTAAGTTAACTCCTTTTGTAAAAATGGGGGGGGG
>Ga0065711_1034300_pt1 | contig 24007 bp, 24 predicted proteins | sample Hoacrofraction12_FD_59098 | JGI IMG/M metagenome (GOLD analysis project Ga0065711, IMG submission 59098) | Hoatzin crop microbial communities from Cojedes, Venezuela - Epithelial fraction 12 v2 (version 2) | ecosystem: Host-associated > Birds > Digestive system > Esophagus > Crop | place... | reverse complement strand
AGGAAAGGAAAGGAAAGGAAAGGAAAGGAAAGGAAAGGAAAGGAAAGGAAAGGAAAGGAAAGGAAAGGAAAGGAAAGGAAAGGAAAGGAAAGGAAAGGAAAGGGGAAAGGAAAGGAAAGGAAAGGAAAGGAAAGGAAAGGAAAGGAAAGGAAAGGGGAAAGAAAAAAATAAAGAAACCAAGAGAAAGAGCGAGAGGGAGACAGCAAACAAAAGAGAGAGAAAGAAAACATGAATGAAGGAAGGAAAAAGAAGAGGATAAACACCCCGAGGAAGAAAGTATCCAATAAGAATTATTGCCGTAACCAGCACAACGCTTGCGAACAACAGTTGTTTTCTTGCTTGCTAATAGGCAGTGACGTGCCTGGAAAAGCTGGGGCTTGCGGGGCTCCGTGGGTTGTCTGACCCCGCCGCAGCCATACACGGGGCTCCGCAGGGCCCGGGGAGCGGTGATGGGCTTCCGCAGCCCCCGCAATCCCTGCACTCCCCACTGGCTCCCACTTGCCAGCCTTGGCTCCACGTTATTTTCCATGGGGATTTCGGACTGGTTTTATGGGGTCACTTGCCTGCAGATCCCCATGTAGAGATCACGCATGGGGAAATTCTCAGAAATAAAACTGCCAGCCACTCTCCCTCAGTACACAGCCGGCGGGGGTTTCTCCCCTTCCCCTTCTTTTTTGTTTTTCCTTTTATTTTATTTTTTTTTCCCTGCTGACAACTGCTTGTGCCTCTCCAGTGAGATATCCGTGCTCTCCTGCAGTGCTGCTGCCCTGTGTGGCGCACAGTCTGGGGCTGTGAAGTTTTTTGGGACCTCCGCCCAGCTCCCTTGGGAGCTCCAGGGTGGCCTGGGCAAGGGGACCTGGCAGCTGGGGTCACTGCCTGGGGCTCCCCCAGGAGCCCAACCCAGCTTATCCGGTTTTGAGTGCACCAGGAGCTGTCTCTAAACCAGTCACCCTCTGTCACTCCTGTCCTCATTAATGTTCATTAATGCTGTCAAAAAGCTCTGTACTGGGGTGCTGCTCTGCTGCCTGGGGCTGACACACAGTCTGCCACTTAATATGTGCAAGTGAGTTTGTGCCCGTCCCCTCCAGCCTGGCCCTTTCCTCAGTCGCACCCCGGCTCCGGCGAGGAGGGGGAAGCTCTTGCCCGGCCGCCTGTGCTCCCTGAGCACGCAGGGACACGGGGCTGCAGCTGCGGGGGAATGAGGCGCTTTTAGTCTGAAAGCAGGATTCCCCCCACCCAGCTCCGGGGTGCCAAAAACGGCTCAGCTGAAGTGTGTTGCCTTGTGGCAGCACAAGTTTGGAGAAGCTCGGTGAGGAGCCCTGCAGAGCACAGGAGGACACATCCGAAGGGAAAGCAGCCGCCTCGCCGCTTCTTGCTAGATCCTTTCTGTGGAGCGAGAGCCGTTTTCAAGCCACCCACTTGCAACCGAGTCGCTAGCGGGAAGGGGAGGCATTTCACTGTGACTCCGTCGCGGGTGTTGCACTGAAGGTTTGTGCTCGCTCAGTCCCGCAGCAGCATCCTGTGCAGACATTTATTTTGGCTAAAGGCAGCCTGGTTCTTGTTCGGACGCAGTCACTGAGGCCCGACCCACACAGGCGCCGTGCGCTGGCGGAGCGGCTGCGGCCATGCCACGCTGGCTGGCTGTGTGGGGGTTTGTTTCCGCGCAGGGGGACCCAGACGGTGCCACCCCGCACAGGGCTGCAGCTAGGTGGGCACAGTCCTCGCGTGGAGGGGTATTATGGAGCTCAGTCACTGTCAGATGAGGTGTCTCCCAAAGCTCCCTGCTGGCAGTTGCTGTAGACTGTCCTGTAAGGATTTTTTCTTCACGAGGACTTTTTACCTTTTCTGTTAGGCGAGTAAAATACCCCTGACGTTCCTTGTTGTTCCACCTTGTCCCTTGTCACAGCAAAGAACAGATCAACATCACTTGCTCTGCAGCTCATATGTTTTCACGGGGTTTTGGTGTGGCAGATGATGTTATACATTAATCACTAACACAACACAGTATGTTAGCACAAAGAAATTAACACAAACAATAAACCGCAGGGCTCAGCATGCTAATGGGAGGCTGCACAATCCACAGGGCTCCCACTGGGATAAATCCTCTCCCTTCATTGCCGGGTATTTCATTGGACACGTTGCAAACTTAACCCAAGCACCATAAGGAACGGATGCTTCAGCCGACGTCAGCTGCTTCTTCAAATCCAATCCAGCATAAAAACTGACTAACTCCATCCCGGAGATTTTTCTTCTTACGTCAATGCTGGAGCTGTACTCTCTGGAACGCGTCCAGCCGAGAGGCAGCTCTGCACCGTCACCAAGGGCAGCTCGCGCATGTTAAAGTCATATGGGAGAGTGCAGCCTCTGGGAGCAGACACCAGACCTGAAGACGAGCCCAGGACCCTTCCTGGAGCCTATGTTTTTCTGCAAAAAAGCAGTCTTGCTTCTGTCAGCCTGTTCCACTCCTTTTTCTTCTCTGTCCTCCTTCTCCTTCTCCTTTTCCTCCTCCTTCTCACTTTACCCACTTGTGGATGTGCCTGTTCTCAGGGGGATTTTTTGACCCATGGGTTGCTCTCAGCTCCATTTGCTATTTCCTCATGCCCTGGGGGACACCTTGCCTGTCTCCAGCGCATTGTGGTAGGGCAGGTGAGGCAGGAGTGGTGGTCCTGCCTGCCTGCAGACCCACACCGGTACTACTGACAGCACATCCCTCTCCCCGGGCACAAGGAATTTGAGGATTTCAGGCCATTGCTCTAGCTCCTGCTTCCACCACCCCATCAACCCAGGCAGAGATCTTGCTGTGGGTGCTCGGCACAGGCAGATTGTCTCTGCTGGAGCAGGGTCTGCCAGGCACAGCGACCAGCTGGCTGGGTGGGCAGCCCTGCCCGCAAGTGCGATGTGCCCCGCACCCTGTGTCCTCCCGCCTGTGGAGTCCTGACTGGAGACCTGGCACCCCTTAACAGGCATCTCTTGGAAAGGAAGGGGCAGGGACTTCATCAAATGCCGGGAAGCCCTTACAATAGTCTTTGTGATCCCTGCACAAGCCCTGCTAAGGGCAATGGTGTGTTACTAAACTAAGTATAACGAAGCAGAGCAGGGCAAGGCTCAGTGCTCCCACTCCTGCCCCTGCGATGCCTCAAAGAAGTTCATCGTGGGGTGCCCAGTGTCGCTTGGCACATTTAAATCCCTTTGCTAGCTGCATCTCAGTGTCCTTCTGTGCAAGCAACAGTGATGATGTTTAGTCACCTTGGGAAAGCTGCTTGGCATTGAAAGGGATCCAGGATAATCTTGGCTTAGGTTTGTGTATAATTTATTTATTGTATTTTTAGGTTTTGTTGTACAAAATAACACTGCACCATTTCTTGCTCTTCTCTGACGACATCATAGTTAGCTCTTGTTCTTCCTACTCGTTCATTCCATTTCCCCCTTTTCAGTTGAAATGCAAGCCTGGAAAGGATCAGGAATCCATGTTCCTTGTGATTCTCTCCAAGAATGTCTTTAACGGAAAAGGGTGTTCTAACCTGTTCTCCCACACATGGCTGACGTATGAGAACATCCTCCTTGCTGTCCTGCAGGGCTCAGAGATAGGTTTGGAAAAGAGCAGTGGAGGCGCACCATCAGACTCCCCAGAGACGAGAAGAAGTACAGCTGTTCCCCTCCTCACGGACTTTGCTGCAGACAGCCTGGCCGTGGCAAAGCCAGTAGCGGGACCCCTGCCGCCTGAGCAAGGCACACGTGTAAGGGGACCCATAACCCACCCAGGGCCTGAGCTGTGCTGAGGGCTGGCTCGGTGGGGGCCCCGGCCGCCACTGGCGCTGGAGGCGAGGGCTTGCCGCCTCCGCCACGCATGGCTCACTGCATTCAGCGGGCGCTTCCCATGGGCCATGGCCTGGGAAACACCGCCATCCCCGCAAATAGCACGAACCGACTGGCACCGAGGGGTGGTTCAGTTTCGGGAACTGCCGATGCTCACGCCTTCCTCTGCGGAATTAGCACAAGGACAGATTAAAGAAAGCCGATTTCCGTTCTCATCAAATCAATCCCTTCTGGGGCAAACAAAGCCACGAGCACAGCGCTCTTGTCCTCCCGTGATCTTGTGGTTTGCTCTGGCTGGAAGAGGCAGCTTTGGAAAACCCGAGCCCATTTCCTGCTCTGCGTGCTGCAGCGTATATCCTCGCCTCAGCCCTGGAAATGCTTTGATGGATATTATTAGGCCCGGAAAGCATTTGGAGCTCCTTTCTTCCGCACGAGCTGACCAAACTGCTATGGGATGAAAGAGGGGCAAATTGGAAGGGTCTGTGATGCTGCAGGCAGGCTGCCTCGCTTCAGAAGCTGAAGTTGTGATACTGCCTGCAATAGGGACCAGAGCAAAGCAGCCGCAGGGCCAGAACTGCTGCCAGACCCCAGGAAGGGGGGACATCTCTCTCACACCCTCCTGCCAAGAGGCAGAGCTGTGGTGGGGCACCACCAAATGGATGCCAGCAAAGCCTGACCCCTCCTGACTGCACCCAGCCCTGTGCAAAGCACCTTGGCCTCTTCTTAAATCCGTATACCAGGTCCAGCAGGTCCCATCCCCTTCCCACTCTCAACAAGTCCTACAAGTGAGGGGAACCAGCCTTTTGCCCCTTTCACATCGGCCATTGCCCACCCTGGGTCTGCATGTCCCTGTCCTTGCCCAGCCCTCCAGCTATCAGGAGCAGGAGTCTCTCACTGCTTTAAACGGGAAAGTGGCTGAAAAGTAAAGCCAAGCAAAACTTTTGCTTTGGGAGGTATTGAAGCTCTGATCAGTGTTTTGCTGCTAACACAGTGAAGAAACAACAGTGCAGAAATCTTGGGGAGCAAACAGCACTTGTGGTTATTGGTGAAATCCCGTATTAGTAGAAAGGTCTGGTAAATGGAAGCAGGAGTCGCTCTGACTACAGCATCTGTTGGATGTGGAGAGTGGTTATGACTCTCTCCAAATACAATGCACATGTACTGGGGAAAATGACTGCTACAATAACAGGAATAAATCTTAATAGAGACTTGGGTGATAACAGACACCATAGGGGAGTTATCAAAATGAAAAACATATGGCAACATCTCTGCCAGACCTGCATGGAAACCCCTTGGAAGGACTAGCAGGCCTTGTACCTGAAAATGAAGAAAGAGCATGGGAGACAGTCACAGGGGAACAGAGCTGAGCGAACAAGATCAATCCCGTCCTTGTGCCCTGCTGAGCAGCAGAGCAATGGGCGTTTGGTGTCAGTGTCCTGCTACCTGTCTCTCTTCTCCACAAGTCCGGGTCTGAAAGCAGCCCTGTTCGACAGACTCTTCTCCACTTCTCTCAGCTTTGGCAAGGCAAAAGGCTGCAAGTCAGGCTGGACAGAGGCCATTTTTGACTGTGTTCAAATAAGACCTTGACCTGGATTGCTACTAGCATGAGATCCCATGTTCTCTGCCTTTTGGCAGCAAGCAGGGGCAAGGCTGGCAGAGAAGGAATAGTGGAGGAGCAAACTCAGGGCCCAGGAAAGTTCAGGCACAGCCCTGGGCTGCAAGAGCAGGATGGATTTGTTTTCCTGCAGTTACAGGAGCTACAAACTGAGCCCAGACTTCATGGTATGGCAAAGAACAAGCAAACGGGAAGCTTGGCTGGAACTGACAGTTTCTTGGCAGGAAGCACTGAGAGACAGGACAAGAGTGACGTTAAATGAAATCACACCTTCTCCCAAGCACTTAAATGTCTTCAGCAGAGGAGAAACCACAGATCAGCCGGAGTGCAGAAATGGAGCTTTGCTTTGCTCTCCTTGAGAGCAGCCTGGTGGGTGATGGATAAACACGAGCGCAGCAGACACAGAGCAGGTCGGAGTGAGATGAGGGTATTGTCCATCCCTTGGGTTTGCGGGAAGGGAGCAGGCGGTGTGAAGAGCATCTCCAGGATCCCTGGGGAAAGGGGAGGTGTCCAGCCTCTGCTCATCAGACCCCAGACTTTGGGGTCAGGAGCGGGATACTCCAGTCAGTTACCTGTGAGGTTCCCCACCAATGCAGGGACCAGCCATTACTCCTTGATTTTGTTCAAAGGCTGGTCTCACACCAAAACCTGACTGCACTGACCCCCAAGGCCATACAATACTGGGGCAGAGTCCAGGGGGTGGAGGGAGAGTCTCAAGCAGGAACCGTCACCTCCTCCTTCACTCTTGGATGTGACTGTGCAGGCTACCATCATCCAGTCCAGGGCCAAGTTGACAACTGGGGATTAAATAGTGGAAAATTCAAAAGACAGCTGAGAAAGGGGCTTATATCAGTCAAGACACTCGGCACGCTAGCATTAGATGACCAGGGACGCCAGCAGTAAATAGAGATGTTATTATGGTAATGGAAACAACGCTGGAGGGAGGGAGGACCAGTGAGCAGACCCTAAGTGCTTAATGCCTATAAGTTGTCAGGGACCTTGCCCCTGGCTGTCATTATTTTAATTGCATCCTAAATCTGCAGCCTCTGGTCGGAGCAGGTGTCTGAAGACACAGGATGAATTGACTCTGGTGCCTGCCATAGACAAGACCGTGCTGAAGAGAGAGTCAGACATGATCTTGGCTACACCAGTCATCTGCACTGATCTAATTCCGGGTTAATAACCCTGACTGACTTGTTTGCTTACGGTCAAAAATCATCCCTGTCCAGGGATCAGTAATGAGGAGCCTGAGGCTTTGAGCTGGTCTATTCCAGCAGCAGAGGGGCAGATCCTGCCCTTGCTTCCCCAGGCTGGGACTCACTCATGCGCATGGCTGGGATAGTCACTGGGACGAGACCCTGTCCCAGGGACAGGCAGAGACCGTCTGACCCAAGACGGGCTGCAGATGCCTGGTTTTGGCTCAAGCTAATGTACTTCAGGAAAAAGAATTTGGAGATCAAACAGCATCTTTATGCCAGCCCTGACCAGAAGGTTTGCTTTATTGTGTGCTTAGTCACAATAAACTAGCCAATAAAGTAGTAATAAATGGTCACCACAATTTATTTCAGAGCCAATAAAACAAAAATGGGGTTTAACAAGGAGAAATGAATTGTTAACACTCCTCCTCTTCCCTGTTCTATAAAATACATCGGGTTTTGCAGGTGACGGGTGAATGCAAAGCTCCTTTGGTCTTGCAGGTCAGGCAGCGTGACAGTTGCTGCCTTTTGCTGTGAGTGAGGTGACAAACCCAAAACCCCATCATCAGCACAACCCCCATTCCCACTTCTGCTGCTGGCTGGGGACCCCTCCACGAGGCTGTGGGCTTCCCATGGCTGTGGGATGTGTCCCACACCCCGTGTTTCCCCTGCGTTGGTGACGGGGAGCGCTGCGGTGACGCAGCCCTTCCCTGCAGCAGTCACAGCGCCGTCAGGAGCCAGACAGTAAAACCACGGGGTGCTGAGCTGCGCTCTCGCGCTGAGCAAACAAGCCTTTCTAAAGGTTTAGAGGACCACCTTCATGCACAGAATGACCCCCCATGTTTAAACCAAACCATCTTGACCTCTCTATGAGTTTTAACCACATAAAAGCTCACCTCTTGGACTCTCCATTAGGTTTTATGGTGTGCTTCCATATTTAAATGGACATGACTCACACCAGGGTTTCTGCTGTGCACGTGAAGGAAAGAAAAGATGAATGCCAGATGTTACGTATGAGTTACTCCAGGGGAAAAAAAAAGGAGAGAAAAGGAAATTAAATCTTGGGCTGGGCTTTCACAGTGCTCTCCGCTCAGGTGAGCATCAGGCTGGCATGTGAATTTGCTTTAAAAATGCAGCCTCCTCAGCCCGGCCACACTCCTGGCTGCCCTGCAAGCATGCAGCCCCCCCAGCTCACCCACCTTTCCATGGGGGCTTCAATTTTCTGTCAAAAGGCTTCTGGCCAAACCTGGCAGCTGTCAGCACCTCCCTGTTTATTTGTGGAGCAGGAAGGGGCAGGAGGGGGAGTGGAGAGGGGGCGGAGGGCAGCCCTGCTTTGGGGTGATGTGTTCCCTCACCCAGAAAACCCCAGGTAAGGCAGGCGAGATGGCTGCACAGGCGGGGCGGCACGGGTTCGAGTGTGCAGGCTCTAACCACAGCAACTGAAAAACACCTGACAAGCTGCCAGCCATCCCCACTGGCTTACGGCTGCTTTCATCTGGGCTCCAGTGGCACAGGGAGATAGGAAGGGGCTCAGCAGCAGACCACCTAGCAGCCTTGCTCCTGCCTGTCCTGTTACTCTCCGAAAGGACCATCTGTGCCCGCACAGCCCCCCTGGATGTCATCGCCTCAACCACTCCGCTCTCCACAGGCTCGTCTGGCACATAACTCACATTCCCACCTCAAGGAGATGATGGCAGAGCCTCCAGCCAGGCAAGCACGAAATCTCCAGGCTCATGCCATGGGTTAGTCCTTCCCTGTGCTTGGTGCTGTACACACACAGAACACGAAGCACGGCCATGCCCATGCTGAAGTCATGGGCACCAGGTACTGCTCTACAAGCCAACATGAGAGCACAGGGGTTGCAGAAACCCTCAGCATCACCCACGGTGAGAGCAGGACCACTCCACCCATTGCATCTTTTCCAGCATGGGTGGATAAAACCTTAAAAACCTAATCAGCTACTGGTGCTCAGTCCTTCTCAGGAGTCTCCTCCTGGGAGGGCCTGATGCTCCACGTGGCCTCTCCTCCCTGCAGCTGGCTGGGGGACCAGCACGTCGACATGAAAGGGGTCCTGCTGCTCCCAACCAGGGCGGGCTGTCCTGCTGCAAACAGATGAGGCTGAAACTCCACACTCAGCATGTGTAAGGACATTAAGCTGTTGGAACTAAAGGATAATTTGAAAAGTATTTTTCTTAATACTGGCGTTAGGTTTCCTCAGCTTTGCAGTTGGTAAAGAGAAAAGGAATGTCCTTACTAAGGGAAAGCAAGTGAAAGCTGAACCGGCAAGGAATTAGGGGGTAGTGGATGCTCGGAACCGGGTCCCCTTGCTTGGCTGAGGGCTCTGATCATGCTCAGGGCAAGAAGAAAGCCTGTTCCCAGCCCAGACCCTGCTGAAACACCCAAGGGGTCACTGGCTTTCCCTTGCTGGTGAACTGCAACATGGTGAGAGGAAACCAGCATGGCCACACACACTCTCCCGTGAGCAAGAGCATCCATGCTCCATCCTGCCTGCACCAAGGGTAGGGCTGCACTCCTGTTGGGGACCTGGAAACACTCAGGTTAGGCAAAGCCTCTGTTTTTCCAGAACTGATGAACTGAAAGATTTTTTGTCTTCATATCACACGGACAGTCCCCTTGGGTACCTGCTGAGCTCTGCAACTTCTTTATATGGCTGCTGAGTGACCCAGTCACGAATAGAGAGCACAAAACTCTGCAACTTTTATTTCCCTTCACATTTTTAGACCTCTCTCCTTAGCTGGGTAAATCAGTGCAGAGTCAGATTAATCAGTAGATCTGCAGTTACAGCAGCTGCAAGTGGCATCTGGTGAGTTCTGTTAGTTCTCAGCATTATCCCACTCCCCAGCCCCGCAGGGACAGCAGCCCTTCCTGACGCTCTGGGGCTGGCGAGCCACAGCCCCTCTGCTGCCTCTCTGCATTCCCACCTCTGTCCCTGCACAGCTCCTGGGGCCGCGGGCTTCACGCTTGCCTCTGCCACCACAGGCCAGGGCAGTGGGAGGGATGCAGTGCCCAGCTTTGCACCCCGAGCTCCGGAGTGCAGGAAGCTGATAAGTTGGTGGCTCGGGGAGCGTGGGGAGGCACAGTGCCGGCCGCGGGGCATCAGAAGAGCCCACGTCCCTCATAGAGGAATTCCTGTGCCTTTGCAAAATGCCCGTGTGAACGGAGGCAGGAAAATTAGCTGCAATATGGCTTTTTGTGATCGCAGAGAAATTGTGAAAGGAAGGAAAATGAAAAAAGGTTCCGTTTTGCTCTGGCTCTCCTTCCCCACCATGCTGGAAAGGCTCAGGAAGTGCCCAGCCATCAGGAACAATGTGAAAAAAAGCCGGTACCATTTTCCCTGGTGAACCTGGCGGGATCCCAAGCAGAGACTGTAACACCCGGCAGGAGCAGGGCTCCCTCATGCCCCTCATGGGGAAACAAGGGCTGGGCTCCCTCCTTTCATTTTCCTCCTTTTCCTTTGTTGAGCCCTGCTGCCATGTCCCTAGCATGACGAGGAGGGTTGTCTCACCCTGCCTGGGCACACTGGTGGCACATGCAGCAGCAAGGGCTGGCAGGAGGTCCCCAATGAGATCCCCGCCTCTAGCCCGAGTGGGAAGCAGTGTCTTGAAGAAGGACATGCACTAGGTCACTCCATCAGTCTCTTCAACTTCCCGTCTCACCCCCAAAATGACTTTTGATTGAGCATCAAGGCTGCCCAAAAGGTGTCTCATCCTGAACCCCTCATGTCAATGCAGACATTGTGGCTGTGACAAGGTGCAGGGCATGTCCCCAGGAGTGTTCATCAATTTTTCCAAGAGCTGCAGCCACAGGAGTGTCTGGGCAGAACTGAATTTACCACAAGCCACCTTCCTTCCCTGCCTGCCCTGCCCATCTGGCACAGCCAGGGGCAGAGGAAAGGCAGACCTGATTCCTGGTGTCGCAGCCCTGGTGCATCCTTCACAGCGGGGTGAGGGGAGGCCTGTGGACAGGACAGGCCCTGCCATATCACTGCACTGGGTGTGGGGAGGGCCCAGGAGAGTGAGGAGCATCCGTGCTCCCACGCAGCGTGTCGCCAGGAGCAGGCACCAAGGCCCAGCCTCCTCTAGAGCCTTGCGCATCCCCTGGGCTTGTGTGTAAATGCTACGCTTCCCCAAATAGATGCTTTTCTGGGAATGTCCCATGGCTCTGCGGAGGCTTGGCTGGTTGGCATCGGATGACCAAAGCTGTTGCGTGCTCCCATTGTTCCCCAAGGTGGTTATTAATAGAGCACCATAATAATAGGGGATATTTATAAAACACCTCCGTGCCTGGGAATCCAGAGCAATCTGCAAACCTATGCAGGTCTGTCTGTCAGCCCTGAGCCGCTCTGGTGATCGCCACGAAGGGAAAATGAACCCTATACCCCACTGAATGGCATGCGAAACACGCAGGCTGGAGGGGCTGCTGCAAAGGTCAGGTGTAAGATGTGAGCACCAGCACTGTGGTCCTGCAAGGGGGTAGGGGCAGGGACACCCCAGCCCCAGCCACCTCTCTGCCAGCAGAGCGAAACAAGGGAAGAGCGGGGTTCATAAATGCTCTTCCCCTCGTTCCAGCTGCAGCCGGGTGCTTGGGGGAAAGAGAGATGTCACTGTAAGAAATCAAAGTCGGCATGGTTTGTGGCAGCTCGACCATGCCCAGGCTCCCCAGGGCTGACCACAGGGCCAGGGTGCAGCTGGCGAGGGAGGTTGCACTGGTGCCATCACCCTTCGTGCAGGGTTTGGTTAGAAGGATTCATTTGCTGCCCTCCCACGACATCTGGGCCACAAGGACCAGGACCAAGCTCTGGGGACAGGCTGAGGATGTGAGATGAAATAGCAGAGTTTCACACTTGCAGCAAGCTCTGCAAATCTCCCAGGCCCTGTACAGAAGACACACCAAAAATGCACACTCTTGCTTAGCTCTGCACACAGAAAAAGTAAAATGAGGCGCAGGATTCAGTTTGAGCAAAGCCAGCCCCTCTGTGCTTTACAGGCTGGGGCCAGGCGCAGTGCCTGGGAGCTGCCAGGTAGGTGTCCGGGCAGCAGACACAGCCAGGATGGGGACTGGATGGAGAGGCGCACAGACAGCCTCACTGCTGTCGGGCTCTTCCACCAGGATCACGAAACCCAAACAAATCCAGTCCTCCCCCCAGCCTCGCTTGAGGAATTAGAGAAATGAGGCCATTTATGTCTTCGCACAGGCGACTGAGCCTGGTAATGACCTTTGGTCACTTCGGAGCGGGGCTGGATTTGAAATGTGAACCAGAGACCAGGAGGTGAAAACCTCCATATCCCATTACAAATCCCTGGGGATGCCCAAGGCTTGTCAAGTCACACTGCTTTGCTGCTTATTTATTACTATTTGTCTACGATTGTAGCCGTCACCAGGGCTTGCTTGCTACTCGAGCAATGGTCAGCTGCTGAGTAGCCTCCAGGGCCAGGCCGTCTCCCAGCAAGGCCAGAAGCTGGAACCCTGGGGCTGGGGTGGCCGTGGTGTTGCTCCTTGTTGCTGGGAAAACATATTGGTCCTTCCCAGCAGCAAGCAGGAGCATCACAGTGGATGACACGGTCCCCAAGCTGGTGACAGACGTGAGGAGATGAATTCACCCTTTAAGATAATGAAGTATGCAGCCCTACACAGTAAGGGATCCAGGTACAATAGCCCTGAGCCATATTATAGTGAAATTAATTCTACATATTATATATGTCATATTGTATACTGGCTTATTCACAACCAGACAGCACTTGCTGTTGGATTATTAATGCTCTAAGATCAGAAAATCCTCCGTCTGACTTGAGTTTGTCCTCTGAAATAACTGCAGAAGACCTGCATTTTTTCAGCAAGTGATTTGACTGACTTCAGTTTTCTTTTATTCAAAGAGATCTCTAACCCATCAGGTAACTGCGGCTTCAAGAGAAAAGCAAGTCGGAGACAGTGTGCATTTCTTTTTAAAAAATATCATATCTCTCCATAAACATAAAAATCCCTTTCATCCCTTTTCAGCCCACTCCACCCCACTCCTCCCCACTAATCATCTTATTTCTACTTTCATGGTCTGAGAGGTATCAGCTCATTTTGCAGAAGGGGGGCTAAGGCGAGCCCCTGCGTGGTCAGGGGCAGTCTCCCTGGTGTGGCTTTGCTGGATCTGCCCTCCAGACAGAGGGGCAGATTCCCACAGCCAAACAATGGGGTTTGCAAGAAGATGTGTTATAGAAGAAGTTTTAGCACCCCTGTGTGGCATCACTCTGCTATGTGAGAGCCGAGCAGTGCACGGAAAATCTGCCTGAAGCTTCGGGGAGTAGGCAGCAGCCTCTGTCAGCTGATGGAAACGCGAGTCTGCCGGGAGGCCGAGCCCAAGCGATTTCCCCATTGACAGCTCAGCCTCCACGGAAAGCCGCAAACCCACCTCACTCGGCGACCGACACCGCAGGGCTCTCTGAGGTGGAGTTTCTTAGAGGTACAGCAAGGTCTCTTGATACAGGAGAGGAAACAGTGTGTAAAGAGCACACAGTGATAAACTCACACAGATCCATGTGTCTGGCTGTGACTTTAAATGCTTTACAGCAGAAACGAAGATAATTAAATTGCTTATGGTATGGGACAGCTGATGGAGGTTGCTGAAGCTGTCAAAAGTCAGTGAGGCTGAACTGATCTCCAAGCCGATGCAGGGGCTCTGCTTGTTATGGTTACTTCCCAAAAGGATCGTGGTGATTTAGGAGGTGGGGCCATGTTTTCAAAGGTGAGAAAGTACTTCAGTGCATGTTTGTTGAGTACCCACAGGTTTGCCATCTGACGGTATCCAGACACTGGTCAGTGATGGGGAGAGAGAACAAAGACCAGTAAAGATGAATAAATCATCAGAGCAATACTGGTCCTGACCTCGACTGGTTTATTGGTTTCACTAGGCACTATCTGCATTAAATAGGAACCCTTACACACTTCTGCAGATGTGATGCAGGCTGCCAAAATGCTTGCACTCTCTTGAAAACACCATCCTGAGTCTCACTGGCTCTCAGTGGGGTTTATGCTGTTAAGTCAGTTCTGGAAACCCCAGCCAAGAAGCGTGCGTTTCTTCAGGGTCCAGCTGAAGTGCATTACCTCCAGATGCAGGTAGGGGTGTGAATAGCAGCTCAGCTGATGGGAGGTAGCTTGTGTGTTGACAGTGCCAGGTCCCATGTCTATTCTCAGCCTTTTGCTACTGGGGAGCTCCTTTCCCCATGAGGCTGTCCTGCTTGGTGCTGCAGCATGTCTTGCTAACAGTCCTACCACTTCTCAGCAGCTCTCCAAGTCCCTGCTGCCTGCAGAAAGAACTGATGGGGGGTAAAACAGCACCCAGTGCCTGCTGCTCAACAGACCAAATGTATTCTGAGGGTTGTTCATCAAGAATAAAACTACAGAAAGAGAAATATGGGACTGTAAGAAAGTGCAGCACAACTGAGTGCTGAATAATGGAAATTCCCAAGAATGGGGCACGCTGGTGGCTCTTTGTGCACAAAGCTAATCCAATAAAGTGAATTGTCCAGTGCAACCTTTCCAGTACAGCAGCCGATATATGGAAGAGGATTAACTTCGGGATTAGAGTGAGTAAACACAACCTTTGTATCCAATGCTGAATTTTTCTGCCTTGGTGCACTAACGGAGTCTGAATTTCTTATTCTCCATTTGATTTCTTTAACAGAAGCATATTGTGGCCAACGTGAAACGACAGCCTTAGTGAACACACAAGAGAAACTTTCAGGTTTCACGGAAACACAAGTTAGTCAAGTATAAATAATGATTATGCTGTTTATGATCCTAAAACTTAGAATGGTTTCTAGTTAAAATTACTTATCTGTTCCAAGTGTTTGTTTTTGTTACTTGTGTCAGGAGTAGAGTCCAAAATACCTAGGACTACATAACAGCTTTGGGAATATCACATTTTCAGTCCAGTGGCTGGGTTGTGCCGTAGTGATTTTAGACATCTTGAAAACATGGACAAAGAACAAATTGGCTAAGTAGAAAAAAAAGAATGTGAAATCTGTTTGAAAGAATCAAAGTATGCAGCCATTGCAAAATAATCCACAGAAACTGTGCTTTTCTTGGTCTCGCTGTGCTGAGAGCACTTCCATTTCAATGCCAAGTTTTAGCGATTCCATCTTATTTCATGATCTGACAAACCTACAAGAGTTTTGTCTGGTCCGAAGGCGAGAGGAGGCAGGAAAACATGCTCAGCGTTTAGTGCGGCACTCTCTCTCATTGCATGCAGAGGGAGATCTTGGGGCAGGACAGCTTTTCTGTAAGGTTATTCGATGCCCAATGGCTTGTACAAACCTCCTCTTTGGCCTGGCAACGGAGTCAGCTTTGGGGGCCTTTACTGAAGACTGGACTCTCTGCAAGATCTTTTGCCCAAGGCACATGGTTGCCACAAAGCGTCTCTGGGTCCCCGTGTCAGCCTGGGCATCAGCCTGCCTTGCCCAATTTGTGGAGCGAGTGGGGCTTTAGCAGGTGGCCAGACTGATGCTATCGAGTCCAAGCGTCATAATCCTGGGGGAACAGCCTGCCCTGGCCAGGGAGGCAGCCTGGGCCCGGTGCTGCTGTCGCTGAGAGCGCGTTTTGGCTTAGCAAGTTTGGCAGGCATCCAGCAGGTATTCACAGTGTCTGTGGGGGGCTGATCCAGACAAATTTGACCTCCAGCATGTAGAGAGCATCAGAGAAGGGTCCTGCTTTTATTGCCATATCCAGTAGGAAAAGCTTAGTAGTTCTGGGGGGCAGACCCTGCCCAGGAGCAATGCGCTGTGCCCCCGCAAGCAGGGGTCTGGCAGGGAGCGCACAGCAAAGCGTTGCTCGGCTGATCCCAGCTTTACCTAAAGAACTTTTTAATCAAGGGAAATCCAGGGGACAAATGCTCAAGCAAAAGCAATGGTGGCTGTGCCTGATGAGAACAAGACTTTGTGGGAGTAATTTGGGGCCCAAACTGAGGGGCCTCGTGCTGGTTTTGCGGGGGGCAGCACCGCCCCAGGACAGGTCCCACTGCAGCCCCCACAGTGCTTCCCTCATGAGTCACTCCCTTCGGATGATGGTACATCATCAGTACAACCTGGTACAATCAATAAGTACAACCTGGGCTAATAACAGATTTTCAGTGTATTTCTGAAAGTCTTGGTTTGACTTCTTCTGTCTTGAATTATCAGGGCATCTCTGGACACAGCACTGCTTGTCTCCAGTGCCTGTGCTCCTCCAATGGGCAGGCGAGGTGTCCTGGCGAGGGAGTGCTGACACTGAGCACACAGGTGCTCATCACAAACAAAGACCTCAGATGCCATCTCAAGGCCAAATTGAAGTGTGGGTAATTACATTTCCCCATTCAACTGCTGGCCAGTCTCAGCTGGATAAAATGTTCCCTTCCTAGCTGGAAGTGTTGCCGTGTCCTGGGAAATAGCTGCCGTGACAAAGTTAGGGGGCAGCTGCTGCGTGGACAGGACGGACGTACTTGTGGCACACGGCCGCCTGAGCCCAGGTACCTGGTGGCAGGACGCAGTGCTGCCGAGGGCTTGCCCGTGCACTTGGAGCACCCAGAGCCTTTCTGGGCTTTGGTATAGCTTGAACCGGTGGCCATCACTGCCCGAAGCACTGCCTGCAGTGTAGCGCTTGGTTTGAGACAGGGACAGAAGCCTCTGCCCATCTGGGTGCCCGTGCTCCCCACAGAGCACGCTGCCCCAACTACATGATTTTGATACGGCTAAGTGTGCAAATGAGACCAAGTCCAAAGACATCCGAGTCAAAGACAAGCTGAGTCAACGGCCCAACTTAGTGAAAGCTGGTGAAATACAGACTTTACCCTTTTCCTTCCCTGCAGCCCTGGTGAAGTGCACGGTCTCTCAAGTAGGTCTTTATAAACGATCAAAGCATCTGTGTGGCTTTTCAGGGGGTTGAGCTCCCACTCACAACCTAAGGTCCAGTTTAATAATGTAGCTTGTTAAATAAACAAGTGGCTACGCAGAGCCCCAGCACTGTGACGATGGAGAAGATCCGGTGTTCTCTTCCCACTCCAGTGCCAGCTGTTGATGGACATCTGTCTGTAAAACATTGGGCCTTTTATTGTTTTTAATGCAAGAAATGCCTTTTCCTGGAGACCACCACTGAATACTGCTTTGCTAGAAAGGCTCCTTCACAATCCAAACAGAGAGCAAGTGAGCATAGAGGATCCATTACCCAAAAACTCAACAAAATCTTCCTCACCCATGAAAAGTGTATGCACAGCAGAGGACAATCTTGGGGATGGGGTTTGGAAGAGGGGGGAACTGTTCCTGGAGGGCGGTGTTCTGGGACCCACCAGAGGAAAATACTTCCATTTTTCTATCCGATAACTCTACTGCCTGGCTAACAAAAATAATCCCTTATTAAAGATAACAGGAATTTGGCTTGTATAATGCATTCACAGAGATTGATGTGCTTTCAGTTTTCAGAGTTTCTGTACCTTCAGAGAGACTAAAAGCCACAAGATTGGTATGATGGTGAGGACAAGCTCTCTTGCAGACACAGTTTGGATTCACACTTTTGTGTGTGCATTTGAATTGGAGGCTTAAATATGATCTCAGCCACCAAAATAGAGTTGTCAAGGTCTTAGCCCGCCTGAAGAGGTGGCCCATTCATTCTTGCACGTGTTGAGGAGTTGAGGGGTGCATGTACGTAGCAACCTTTTTTTACCAAAGGCATGGAGCCATACTATCTAAATTCTCATCCTTTTATTAGACTAGAAATCTGTTCTACTAGGAAAATACAAGAAAATGCAAATGTCTGTAATGTGTTCCTTTAACTGAGCCAAATTCCACATTCTCTTACACTCTCAGATGCCTTCATCAGCAGCTTTATTTTGTCTAGTATGCAAAAAACACAGCAGACTCACAGAGCAAGAAAGCTTGGCAGAGCCACTGCTACTGTCCCCGAGGGGGTCTGCCCCAGAGCTCCTTGCTGTGGGACAGAGGCAGCCAGAGGGTTACAAAAGCACCGTGCTGCCACAGGTCACCTAGAGTCACCTCAACGCTGTACACGTCCCCTGAATCTGTTTTCTGTGGGAAGAGGTGATTTCAGCCTGATGGGTAAAATCAGGCATTCTTACAGATTGGTCCTGGAGGAGACATCGGTGGCGAGATAGATGCTAATTGCTAATGAGAAATGGTCCATCGGAACTGGCAATGGCCCCAGCTCTGAGGTGGTAAATAACCCTAGTGCTTTTTTGGCAGTAAAGCAAAAATCTGTTTTTTGTGCAATGGTCAGTAGAGAAGAACTCAACTGGAGCAACCTGCAGTATGCAGGGGGGCTCCCAGGGAGAAGGTTAATCCAGGGGCTGTTTTACTGCCTCGCAGGATTTTGTGATCCATTTTTGTGCCCAGAAAGGCTTTACTTCAGTACAGGAAAGTTCCAACCATCTCAGAATAGCTTTGGTTTTCAAAAAAAAATTTGATGTCATCAAAGATGATTTCATCCTTTGCCTCTTTGCGGGTGAAATTGCAGCTCAGTGACGTTCTCACATTATGCCAGGACAAGCGCAGCATAAATTCCCCCAATCGAAGAGCGCTAAATTGCGGGGTCACCTTGTCAGTGTGGCAAGGAGATCCCTGTTTGGCTCCCACCCAAGGCAGGTTTGAGAGGGGCCTCAACCCATGTGGCTTCTTCCTGGAACTCAGCTCTCCCACCCTGAGCTCCCTGCGCAATGACAGGACCGTGAAAGCACAGGGCCCGGATGTCCATCTCTGTTTTTCACAGATGAAAAGTGTGATTTCCTCCTGGTAACACCCAGGAGCTGGCAAGTTTCAGTCCGGAGTGATTTCTTTTTTTTTTCTCTAAAGAGCTGTGATAAAAATAACTCCCGGGAAAAAAAAAAATCAAGCACTCAAACCCTTGAAGGCCTGACACAACGTTCACTCACGGGAGCACTAGGACCAACAAAACCATAATAAAGATCTGAGGTATCACCAAGAAAAATAGGAAGCAGCCAAAGTAAAAAAAGGTCACCGCAAGCTCGCTGTAAACACCCTTGCTTTGCACGTACCTCGACTTTGCCGGTTTGATTGCTAGCAGGCGAGAGTGTGACACTGCATTTTCGGTGCTACAGGTATTTATTTTACACTCTGGCTCTGAGTCTGAGCCTCCGAATGTAAAAACAATCAGAAGGCTGAAGTGTAAATTCTCCCTGCTGATTTATTTACTGTTGTGTTTTTATAGCACCACATGGCTCTAAGTTTGCACTGGGCCCATTCAACCAAAACCCATGTCATACACTTCCAGAGAAATGAATGACTTTATAAATTCTCTACAATAATAATCCCACGTACAGGAATGCATGCAGAGAACACCCAGACGGGGCTGGAATGTTTTAAGAATATAATATTGTGCTTTTTTGGTCAGGGAAACACATTTCTCTCAGGGATATGTGGTGTGGCCCAGGCTCCAGCCCTGTCTGCCTACCACCTGTAATGAGCCCTTTGGGAGACTTTAGTTCAGGCCACCCAAACTGTGAGCTGGGCAAAGAGACATCAGTGCTACGAAGTTAACAGCCTTAATGAAGCCCTGCCCAGAGGAGACTCAAAACATCCACAGTGGGGGAAAAAAAAGGAAAGAAAGAAAAGAAAAGGCTTTGATAGGAAAAACATCTGATCCGTGTTCTCTAATCTTTGCTTTGTTAGTTAAAGCATCTTTAAATGGCTTAATACCCCTGGAACAGGGACCTCTTTCTCTCCCTTCAGAAACATCAATTAGAAAAGCAGAAAACTGCTCAGAGAATGGGGGACTCTTTAGAAGAAAAATTAAATTTAGCTTGAGGGATCTGATTGCCTCTTTTTTACAAGCTATTTTTTCCCCCAGTTGTGTGGCTGAGTAACGGTTTTCTCCAGGGCTAGAAAGCAGCTCCTCACGTCAGTCCTGCTGACGGAAAGCGAATGCAGTGGGGCAAGGAGAGGGGAGGTTCATGGAGCAAAGGGACATGAAGACAAGAGCATTTCTCTTCTAAATACAGTGGGAATGACACCTTTACCGCGTGGCAGCCTGAGAAGCAAGAGTGCCGCGTGTTGGGAAGAGGGAGGCAGCGGGCCGGGTCCCAGCACCCACACTGACCCTGCGCCCAGCACCACAGCCGTGAGCAGGATCAGTGCGTGGCACCCCCAGCCCTGGCAGTGGAGGCAGTGAGGGCTCAGCTGGGCAGAGGTAGTGGTGATGGTCACAGATTACATTGTCTTTGCACTGCTCTCTCCTCCACGGGGAGAGCAAACCTGTCTTTTCTCTTCCCCGGAGGTCTTGGTGTTGGGAGTATGGGGGCAGCACCCTTTCCCTTCACAGGCACAGGCACAGTCAATGGCTGCACAGCACAGTCGATGGTCAAGGGGCCGCACCTTGGTGTAGCATAGCATGGGCAGCCAGATTTCGCTGCCAGCAGCGCTGGTCACAGAACTCCTGGTGGCACCCAGAGATGCTACTGCAGCCCGCAGGGTCTTGGCCAGGTAGCAATCACTGGGACAGTGTGGCTGCTGCTGCCATGGGAGTCCCCACAGCTGGGTTGGACCTCTGATGGCTGTCCTCCCTGAGGGCCACCCTCGCTCAAAGCCGACCTCCACGCCAAGCCGTACCGCAGCCCGGCTCCAGTCACAGCTGTTACAAATGATAAACCCTCTCATCTCCACAGACCCTGTTAACTCAGAGCCTAGAAGGGAAACATCTGAACAAGCTCCTGGCTCTGTTCATGAAATTCCTGGACATAGTCCATGCTAAGATCTTTTACTCTCTAGCAGAGTATTTTCCTTTGGACCTCAGGGATGTTACAACAGCTGTTTGTAAACAGTTTGCATCCAAAGTTAGGAGAGGGGTGAGCAGGGGAATCACGTATCAGCTTTGTCCTCTTGAACATCTAAGTAATGTTGCAGCTATATTGGCACTGTCATTGCAGATTTAAGAAGTCAGCCCAAAAGGCCAGTAGCCATCGGGCAGCTGCCTCTGCCTGCAGACACACAACCAGGCTGGAGCGGGACTGTGGATGCAGCCCTGCAAGGTGCCTGCCTGCCGGAGGCACGCGCTGCCTCTGCTCAGGTTGAAATTCATCTCAGAGCCTGCAGCCAGCTAGAAGCCAGCAGAAGGACTTTTTCTGAGGAAGGAGGAAGGCAGAGGCTGATAGGAGCAGTTGGAGTTGAGAAGCTGCAGGGTGGGTAAGTGCTGTGGAGGTGGAGAGCGATGAGCACTTTGGAAAACCTGGGGTCCCTCTGCAAAAAGCTTGGGTGGCTGCGGGGTGGCGTAAAGCTGGACTTGAACCCAAGCCTTGACCCCTCTCCCCACACTCCTGAGCCCCTCACAGTATCCAGCCTTAAAAATAAGATACAGACCCTGAGTCCCTCCCTGCCCTCCTTTCCACGAGTACCTGCTCAGAGCCAGCTGAGTTTTGTATTGAAAAGAGAAAACTTGCAAAAAAATGCCCATAAATGTCCATATCCTGCACCATAATAGGGGGAAGGATAAAATCTTATCATTACTGCATAAATGATTTCTGGATTTTAAAAAGGTTTTTGTTTTCCTATGCAGCCTGAAATGGTCTGGCCCCTGTGAGAGCTCAGTCCCATTGCGTGAAGCTGTTGCAGTGGTCATCCCTGGAGACATCCGAGCTGGTGCCCTGCGAGACTGTGTGGCCCTGACACGACACCTCAAATCTAGGACAGCCAGAGCTTGTCACCCTTGGGAAGAGCCGCAGGGGGCATAGCACCGGCTGCAACAGGGCTGGGTGGCATCCGCGGGCCATCCGTGTTGGCAAAGTTCTTTCTATCTCAGGATTTTTCGCCTCAGGGTGCCTGAGATTGTGTTTCCTGTCATCATTTCTGGGAACAAGTGTATTTAAACTGACATCTTTAAAACTGTGTCCAGCGACAGGGTCCCATCTGTACATCGCCCAGAGTGCATTTGAGGAAATCGAACTGCAGCTTTTTCCAGGGGCGGTGTTTGCTCCCTCAGGCTCTTCCCTCTGGAGATGCCTCTGCTACCCAGACTTCTCCCAGTGTCGCAGGTGGGACAATGCCTCTGTGCTCCTCCCTGCTGGCCCTGGCTGACCGGCACTGTGTGCTGGCACAGCCCAGCCATCCTGACAGGTCCTCGAGTGTTTTTCTGGACATGATGGATTGGCACGGGCCATCAGCAGAACACAATTTTTCTTTCCATCCTTTTCTGGCAGTCTTTCAGCTGATGTTGGGAGGACCTTATTTGTTTTCTTCTTCAGCTAACACTTTCCTTTGGCGTTAAAAATATCGGCAATGGTGCTGACACTGGCAACAACTCCAGAGTATTTTGTCCAGCTCCAGTGAAAAGGTGAGTTATGACTCATTGTGCTCAGCCTGACACCAAATAATTCTGAGTGTAGACATGTAAAGTGTGAAAGTGTTTTTCGTACATCTGCTGGGGCTGCTGCTCATTTTCTGACGTTATTCAAGGTAGCCCAAAACAAAACACAGAAAGATGAAGTACATGACCTCTGCAGACTTCTGGCATACAATCAGCAGCAGGAGCTACCTGAGATGGGGCAAGGGGATTTGTGGATTACTGCCCTGGTGCCAGGTTAGCGCCAGGCATTTGTCGTGGAGGGTCACTGCAGTTTTCTCCAGTGCCAGCTGCTCAGCTAAGCATGGAGCCACATGGTCCTGGTACAGCCCTGGTACTGCCCTGGATGCTGACACTACATTAGGATGTAAGCATGTGCAGAGATGTTTATAGATGTCACCCTGAAGCAAACTCACCAAAACGTGTGTTGCAAAAAACTGCTCAATAAGAAAGGAGAAACAGAAAGTGGAACTAGCCCTTGGGCCTTCCCACAGCACAAAGCAGAGTCTGAGAATTATTTTTACTTGCTGCTGACCATATCCACCTCCTGTTTTTTCCACTCGCAGCCAGAGACTCTGCTTGGCACCAGATGCTCTCCCTCCACTGCTTGCTGCTACTCAGATGCTGCCTTGCTTTTGCTGCCTGACCCATCAGACTGAAACAATACAGGACATGTTTTACAAGGTAATTCTGCAGTGGGGAGGGAGAATTTGTAATTTTATGGAGCTTGTAAACTGAACTTGTAAAGTCCTTTAAAGCCCACAGCTTGGGCATTTCATCCTACTGATGCTTAGGGATAAAGGCCAGCAGGGGCAGAGGTGAAAGGGGCCAAATTCATTGCTGAGATGACTGCAGGCACTGGAGCTTACACAGGGAATGAGTTTGGTTTTGTTTAACCATTAGCTTTACAAAATTAGCCTAGCTTCTCTCCCTTGCAGGTCTTGAGAGTCTCTCAGAGCTAGTTATATGATTGCATGGATCTGTGAACATGAAAGATTCCAAGTCAGCATAGCTGAGTTGCTGAAAGGCCCAGAACAAAGTGTTTTTGGTTTGCACTGCACCAAATACAGCGGCATCCGTGGAGACAACTTACACCTCTGGCAAGTTTTGTTTATATGCCTCAAAGATTTGGGGGAGCACCCCTGGACTGCGACACCACAGGAATGTAAGGTACCTGTTGAAGCAGCCCCTGAGAAGGAACAAGTAGCCATCTATTGCAAAGCACCAACCATGAATGTAATTGAAGGCAAATGATAATAATGGCGAGTATTATAGTGAGGCTTCTAATAAAGCCTGCTCTGTGTCCTGAGCCAAGTGCTTTACCTGCCACCGTAGGCTCTGCAAGGTAATTATTCCACAGGCAGCTGGGATGATTGATGGAGATATTCATTAAACACAAACCTGACACTTTGCTCTCTAAGCCCAAATAATCCAACCAGGCTGCCTCTGAATAGGGCACTCTCTCCTCGGCACGTTTTTAATGGGGGGTTTCAAAATAAAACCAGCAGTTGAGTACCAGAGCCCAGACCCAATGGGGGGATCCCGACTCGCTTCTGAGGGCTGAGGGCAGGTGCTCAGGCTGGAGCCAGCTGTGCACACACGGACCCTAAGCAGAGAGTATTAGGCTGTGACAGCTGCAGCTGGCTCTGAAATAAGCACCGAGCATGAAGAGATTATGATAGATTTTGCCTGTATTATGAAACTGATTTTACATTATATGAGAGGCAAAAAATGTCTGTCTCTCAAAGGGATGGAAATCCTTTTGCAGGGCCAGAGCCGCCAACAGAGCCAAGCTCGGGGCTGCTGGTGGGGGTCAGGCTAATGGAGCATCTTCTCTGCACAGTGGCTGGTCTGCAGCGTATGGCACAGAAAAAAATCTGTACCTAACAGCCTAGCTTTAGTTTGAGGGGGAAAGAAACTGTCTTTTAAACCTCTTCTCTTCTCTTCTCTTCTCTTCTCTTCTCTTCTCTTCTCTTCTCTTCTCTTCTCTTCTCTTCTCTTCTCTTCTCTTCTCTTCTCTTCTCTTCTCTTCTCTTCT
>Ga0065711_1004329_pt1 | contig 24008 bp, 10 predicted proteins | sample Hoacrofraction12_FD_59098 | JGI IMG/M metagenome (GOLD analysis project Ga0065711, IMG submission 59098) | Hoatzin crop microbial communities from Cojedes, Venezuela - Epithelial fraction 12 v2 (version 2) | ecosystem: Host-associated > Birds > Digestive system > Esophagus > Crop | place... | reverse complement strand
GGGGTAATGGTTTTAAACTAAAACAGGGTAGGTTTAGGCTAGATATAAGGAAGAAATTCTTTACAATGAGGGTTGTGAAACACTGGAATGGGTTGCCCAGAGAGGTAGTGGAGGCCCCATCCCTGGAAACTTTCAAGACCAGGTTGGACAGGGCTGTGAGTAACCTGATCTAGTTAGCAGTGTCCCTGCTCACTGCAGGGGGGTTGGACTAGATGACTTCTAGGGGTCCCTTCCGACCCAAAACTTTCTATGATTCTATGATTTCTCTGATTCTATGAAATATTTCAACTGGCCATCTCCCTGCCAGCTCCTGGAAACCTGGTCATTAGCTGAATATGAGAAACTGGAAAATAGTCCTTGATTTCATAGCAACAACTACAAACATCAGTGTTATCAACATTATTCTCATGCTAAATCCAATGCACAGAGGATTCTGGTGTGAAAATTAACTCTATCCCAGCCGAAACCAGAACTCATGCCTAGGAAAGGTCTGCAGTAATAAGAATGCACACTAGCAATTGGACTGATGATTATGGTTTGTGTAAATATGATAGCATGTAGGTGTCTGGTATCTCATAACAGTATGGAAAAAACGTTGATTGGTAGTGAGAACATTTCAGTCACTCCACCTCCTGGGATTTGCTGGCCGTGATCCACGTCCTGCAGCTATTTCTCTGCTTCTGGACGTTTCCAAAAAATAATTGAAAAATAAGAGCCCTGCAGTGTACTTCTGAAGCATGCATCACTTCTCATCAGGTTATACTAGGTTTCATCATCCCATATCATTTGATGTATATTAGTCCAATACCATGCGTGGATGGCATTCTGTTATTAATAGAAGGAGTTACCATCTAACATATTCAACATTAATAAAATGACGGCCGTTACTGAAATAGTACAGTCAGCAGAAGTCCTTTTTGAAATTAAGAAGTAACGGTTCAGCTCATCTGTAGTTTAAAATGAAAACTTTTCATGGAGGGGATCCAGCTATAATAACTCAGCAATGAGAAGACAAAGGAAACAACAGTTTATGAGGGAACTCTGCTGTGGTGAGACCTCACCTGCAGTCCTGCATCCAGCTCTGGAGCCCTCAGCACAAGAAAGACATCGAGCTGTTGGAACAGGTCCAGAGGAAGGCCACAAAAATAATCAGAGGGCTGGAACACCTCTCTTATGAGGACAGGCTGAGAGACTTGGGGCTGTTCAGCCTGGAGAAGAGAAAGCTGCAGGAAGAAGAGAAGGCTCCAGAGAGACCTTGTTGCAACCTTTGAGTACTTGAAAGGGACTTATAAGAAAGCTGGGAACAGACTTTATAGTAAGGCCTGTAGCCATAGGTCAAGGAGTAATGGTTTTAAACTAAAACGGTATACATTTAGACTGGATATAAGGAAGAAATTTTTTACAATGAGGGTGATGAAACACCGGAATGGGTTGCCCAGAGAGGTAGTGGAGGCCCCATCCATAGAAACATTCCAGGTCATGTTGGACGGGGCTTTGAGCAACCTGGTCTAGTTGCAGATGTCCCTGCTCACTGCAGGGGTATTGGGCTAGATGACCTCTAAAAGTCGCTTCCAACCCCAAAGCATTCAATGATTCTATGAATCTATGAATCCAGCAAAAACCAAGAAGCATCCAAAATAACCATTCATGAACAGAAAATGTATCAGGTCACAATTTAAAACACCAATTCACAGAGAATGTACAAATTATAATTCTACTACAGATGTAACACTAGAAGAAAAACACAACAAATGCTCGAAGAAAGAATAGCTGAGACTTGAGGAAAGAAANGAAACAGTTAGCTGGAAATGCAACTACATTATGTATACCACAGTACAAAAGTTCTTCCCACTTACTTCACTGAAAATTATGAAATAGCTATCAAGACACTGATTACAAGTTTGTGGAATATTCTACCTTCAAAAGATTCAAGACAATTTTGAAATCTAGGCCTGATTCTCACTTGGAATACACCTCATTTACAACATGCAGGTGGCTAAAAGTGGGTACGAAATTAACTTCTAGAAATACACTGAAATACAAGGACTATCTGCAATGGCATTGAGGCAGTCTAAGGACTCTATAATCTTAGTACGTGGGGCATAGCTTGAAAAGGGAGGAGTGTGTAGTACATTGCTGCAATAGACAGCCTAGGACTATAAGCTATATAAATGACCTTCTTTTACTTCTGCAGGTGACTGGACATATTTTGCTATTGCCCCAAGAACACAAAAATCTTTACCACACAGTTGCAGGTTAAAAGTATATGGGGATTCGGGTGAATGCCTTTAGCTTGAGTTGCAAATAGGAACAAACCAATAAAAGTATTTAAAAATGTCTTAGCAACAATGATTATTATCTGCTCAGGAGAAATGAGATGCCTGCCTGTATGTGGAAAGAACACAGCATAGTTTATGAAGAGACATCTTGAGGTACTGCTATAACACTTTGTCTTCCCTAGAGCTGTGGAAGGCCATTGCCACACTCCTTGCCTCCTGGTCAAAGTCTAATGTTTGATTCAAATCTTTTTGCACACTAAATCACACTCCAAAAATCTTTCTTCTACAACCAGCAGGACTTGCTTGAGGACTGCTGCACCCTTTGGAATCAGATCAAGGTGACAGGACCACAAACAGAGGTGGAAGGCAACATTCAGATGGAAGATACTTATGCTGTACTATTCAACATGATTTTATAATTTTGCTCTGCTCACTAAACAGAGGTTTCTAAAACCAGAGATGGAACAAAGGTATGTTTTCAAACTTCCATGCATCATAAGTGCAGAAGTGTTTAGAAAAATTCCCCCCATTTACAGTACAAGCCTGGCTAAGAAGCAATAGGTAGATAATTATCACAATTTGTTAGATGAGTTGGAAACCTGAGAAATCAGAACAGTATCACAAAGATTTGTAAGTGAAATTAACAAGACAAGCTGGTAACACTTTCCTTTTATAGAAGCTTTAAGATTTTATTATTATGAATAAAATGTACATATTCGATGCACTAACAATGCCAAAACATTAAGGATGTTTCACTTTACCTGTACTTAAATATTACAGTGTTATTCACTATGATGACAGCAGCTTGATTTTGGCAATAAATCAACATGATTTCAGCAAAGCAGTTTAAGTTTGTTAGCTGAGTGAACATCAAATCCACTCTACTTCGTGTTTTGGCATCCTGTGTGAAGTTAGAGTGGTTTTACATTAGAGAATACTTGCTGCTTGTAGAGATGGTTCATACCACAGACATCTGTTGCGTAGCTAGAGGATTCAGTATGCCAGTTGGCTCAAAACATTGTAGTTGCACCAGCGCACTTAGGTACTGTATCAAGACTTATTGAGGCTGGACACAGTGACAGTAATTTCACTTCCCTTACTTAAAATGTATGATTGTGTTACTGCAGAATAAAGAGTATTGGGCAAATTAGCATAATAGTGATTGCAAAAATCTCATTTATAATTGTCAGCTTTTCAGTACTCCTCAGAGACCTCATTGCTGCAGCATCTTGGTGTTAGAGGGCCGATAAATATTAGAAAATGGTAAACTGGTGGAACTGTTGTTTTCCTGACACCCATTTGGTGATGTCTAAGACAGAATTGTTTTTCCCACTTAAAATATCACAGCCCCAAGGAAAAGTTTAAGAATTATTGGATTCATGTTACATTCTCCATCCCATGGAAACAGTAAAGAAGAGTCTGATACATAAATTAATGTCTACTTTCTGCTTCACTGTATTTTTTTAATCCAGAATACATATTACCCTTTACAACAATGGGTCACTATTCCCTGAACAGATCTGCTCAGACCAAGTCCATCTTAAATCAGTTTTGGGTTACTTAGTGAGCACACCGAGCAAACTACCACTTCTATTTCAGATGCTACAAAATCAATCCCAGGAAAATACAAGCAATTTAGATGGTTTCTGCTGATGAAGTTGTGCTGTGCTGCACAGAACAAAATTCAAAAGGAGGTGATGTGGAGCTAAGGAGACGGAAGAGTAAATCATCAGCATGTCAAAGATGGTACCAACTGGCAACAACGCTAAACATATGACACAGTCAATTGGATGCCAGCTTTAATTTCATATTTCCTCCACAAATTGCAACATTTGTAGCTGAAGTAAAGGGATTCGACTGACAAGGTTAGAAAATACTTAAAAAGAAAACTCAACACAAAACACCGACCCTCCAAACTTCATAGAATTCTTGTTTCCTTTTAAACATTCACGCTAATATGACTGGTATGCTAAAAATAGAAATGGTCTTCCACTATAATGAAAATTTTTTTTCAGTTTTTCTTGTCTAGATAATAGAAACTCAGCCTAGACTGAGATTTGGTCAGGTAATATTCCTGGAGTGCAACAGAAATATCTAGATTTTTTCAAGTAGGCTACTATTTAAAGACCAATAACATCTCGGAAAGGGGGAAAAAATATCTTCCTACATGAAGGACACTAAGATGGCACTATTTATATGAAGAACAAAGTATGCATGGTTCTTTGCCAGCAAGTTAAAAAACTTCTATTCCATTTTTTATCTTATCAGAAAAGTGATACTTTTTAATTTACAAAGACAAATTTTAGAGGTAACCCACTGAGCTGTAAAAAATATAGATTAATCATCATTGACATGATAGAGGCAGTCAGGAAATTCTTAGAAGTTTTTAATACTTTGAAGTTACACAAACAAGCATCTTCACAAAGAAGCAAGTAAAAAAGATAAAGGACTTCTCTCTAAAAAAAATTCTTATTAGGCTACATAGCTTTTATTTCTCACATCCTTTAAGCACTACTCTGGTGGACACTCATGACGCAGGAAAGACTCCAGCTTTCCTGTGGAGAAGGTGGTCAATCTCTGTTCATCCTTACTACAAGTTTTCTGTGTCCTCCTATTCTATAGCACAATGCACATCTCATGGTATGGATCTTGATGTTCACCCTTCATGGCTGCTTTCCCACAGACAACTTACTGCTTGACTGAACTTTTACAGCTACATTTTTAATGGGAGAATTAATCTCAAAATCTAGCAATAAGTTATCTGAACCTGAACAAATGACAAAGTAAAACACATGTAGAGCTACTGTCGTACATGTCCTTTCAGATCACCTAAAACAGCTGGCATATAGTCAAGGTTTTTTTGTTAGACCGACAATAAGTTCAAACACATTGCAAGTTAATAGAACGACACTTAAAGGCTTTAGCATTCACCATCTTTATATCCACTGAGTGTGGTGATGTCAGTGTAAGTCAAGTTCACCAAAAGGCAGGCATTTGGTTTTGCATCTGTATTTTGTGTGGAAGTGTACTTATTGAGGAACAGAGAGAAAGCGTTGTTTAAAAGCAGAGGAAATTCTATACTGAAGAGAGTTACTGCCAGAACACATCCCTCCTTAACACCACTGTGCATTTCCAATCTGTCACAAAGTTCGCTATCATGCTGAACGTGCATGACTGTGAGAAGATCTAGTCAAAGATGAGAATTCAAGAGAAAACAACTCTTCCAGTGCGTGGAAAATTTCTGACTGTCTAGACTGAGGTTTTTATGACAACTGTGAAAGCCAAGTAAAGAGCCTTCTTTATTTCAGACACTTTTCTTTCAGCTGTCTTAAAGCAAAGACTATGTCAATGGTTGATCTACCAGCATTGACTGTCTGGATATATACATTCTGCAAGAGCTTGCAATCTCTTGTAGGTAATTTATACCGAAGGCTTGCCAGAAACCCTTGTGACTATCTTCTTTGTATTTACATCATTATGAGTTAGTATTCTTCATATCTTTGCTCCCTCTAGCAGTCAAGCAATACACTATACAGATGTTTAAGCACCACCTGTCTTTCTAGGTTCAGTAGTCGTTATTTACTGCAGCCTTCCAAAGTACAAAGCAAGGTTGGCATAATTATAGAAAAACATGTATTAAGTGCCAAACTTCTTTGACAGATACAATACAAAAATAAGACAAAGTTGTTTACATTGTGAGAGAAAGAGAAGAAAGAATTTTTACCAACATTAGAGAATATGCTGAAGCAGTGGAAACAGTAGGACCAACATTCACACTTGCCACCTTCCTTCTCCTTTTGTCTTTTTTACCATTCTCTTTTCCCTTATCACCTGCATACATTTCTGTATGCCTGTGTAATCCCACCACATACATTCAAATGCTGTCGTAACACACATTTGTCTAGGGGCAAACACAAAGGAATCATAATCCTGAGATTACAAGACAAAAACAGATGCCATGAGATCTAGTTTTTTTGTTCTCTTCATGTGAATGCACTTCTTTATCTCATTGGGGTACTGTGAAGGCTAAAGTTGATAATCTGAAATATCTGAGAGCCAAATACAACAATGGTTTGATTTTTCATTATTGCAAGATGACAGCTTTCCTTAAATTTCATTAAGTTTCTTTATATCATTTAGATTCTGCCTTTTGATCCATGACATGCAGCTCATGCAGGAAGACAGATAATCTGCAAAGTGACATCATGTCCTCCTACCCCACCTTTGATGGTAGCAGGACTTTACCCTGATTTGAGTATTTGACTCTTTAAGTGTTGGTCAAGATTGAACTCTGTTGCTGCAATCTGCTTCTACTGTGGTTTCTAAGGGCATAAAAACTGTGCAGAGCATGGACAATGATACAATGTTTAAAAACACACTCACAGATGTAATATCGCCTATAGAATACCCACGCTACAGAAGTCAATGTTGTTACCAGGGATGCCCCTACCCTGGCAGTGAATTATAGTAATGGAAGGTTGCTAGTGGTGCAGCATTATTTCATTTTTGAAGACTACTATCTAGTTTCTGTGTACTGTGGTAAGTGATGAAGTTTAACTCAGTCAGCTGAGTTGTTTGGAAATGTGGCTTCTTCTCTGACCCTAGCTTTGAAAAGAAAAAATTAAAGTAGCCAATGCTCTAGCAGAAATATTGCTTTTTAAATATAATATGTTGTTAGAAAGGGGATGAAAACAATGAAAAAAGATCTTTGTCAGTCCCATCTTTCCACTAGTTCCACAAAGAACCTAATGACAACAGCACAAGGGAAGACAGCTTCTTTGGATAGGAGAGAGAAGAGCACTTTTTGGCGAGGATGATAAAGAAAGAACCATTCCTACTCAGATTCCTTCAGCAACAGAGAAGGCGGCAGAGAAAAGCCAATCACTTCTGCCATAAGAAATCCTTCCTTCCATTTTCAAATTCAAAAGTCATGGTTGTCCTCAAATATGAAAGGCTAGGAACTCCTTTGGATCTTCACAAACAAGAGTTATAGAATAATCGGTTTTCTGCAATGATGCATCCTCTTCATTATCACAAGAAGTAACACCCCTATGTGACTACCCATGCATGCTCCCCTATTTTATTTCATACCAAAAGGTGCAGAGGACTAATTCTTTACAGTGTAAGATTCAACAGTTCTTTTTTTTACTGAACCTGAGATTTTCAGTAGTTGGGACAAAAATCACAATTCACTGAAGTCACAAGTAAATCTTGTGTATGAAGGACCCCTGTTAACAACTTCTCATGCAATTTAATTTTTCCTTGTCTATTCACTGTTTCATACCCTTTGTTACACTTAATTCCTTTTGTATCTTATCATAGACACCAATCACATATTCTGTATGTGGTGGTTTGAATACTTCTACCATTCTGAGCAGACACAGATGCTAGATTTTATCTACAATTCTCATTTCAAGAGGTATCAGTAATGAAAAATTTAGTATTTTCTGGGTTTAAATGCTTTACTTTATGCACATTACTCTTTGGATAAAAGAATTCAGAGACCAGCGCTCTCAGTAACATCAGTTCAAATACCAATCCATACAACTCCTACTATTCGCCTAATCATGCAGTTGGGGAGCTGCAATATTTGAGCTACACTTCACACCTGGTGCTACGAAAGAACTGTCAATGACATCATCACAAAGCCAGAGCAGGTCTAGATATTTAATTCAAAACACCTCCAAGCCCCCTTGCACTGGTTCTGTCATGGTTAATTCTACTAATCTAAATAGGCGCTGGTCTCAGATTTCCCAAAAGAAAATCTGTCACAGACACATTGTAGAACTCTTACTGACATTTACAAAAGTGGAATTAACTTCTATTGAACCCCCAAATGCGAACAATCCCATCTACAGTTTGGGAAAAAGCGTGTAAAATCAAAGTTGTTTCTTTTTTACTCAACAGAAAGTAGTAAGCCCACCATATCCATATCCAGGTAGCCTTGCACAAATCAATACGCAGCTGGAACAGGTAATTCAGAACCAAGTATGAGCTTTGTTGGCTAGTCTTGTTTTGCCTTTAGCAAACAACACTTTTTTGAAGTTCTATAGATCTCTGCTGGCTGCAGTGAGCAAACTTGAAAAATGTGGTTTTCTATACATTGAGATACTGAATATCACAAAGTGAGTTGTTTAAAAATTTTGTACCTTTTCACTTTACCACTTCTACACATAGACTGCCTTTTAAAGTTATTCCAGCCCTCCTATATTAGCCTAGTTTTCTACTGTCATTAATTTGATTTCTGAGCACAGAGCCTGGATTTCTTCTGATGTGTATTCCTGACAGCTAAACCTAAATCCTTTGACACAGTTTGCTGGTGACCATCCTTCACCCTTGACAAATCAGAAAGGTTTTTAATCTCTTTGTTCTTGGTAGAATTTAAATTAGCTGTAGAGGCAGAATGCTAGTCTATTAAAGTAATGCATTAATCCACTACACTTCATTCAGGCAGCAATTTCTGTTTCTAAAAATATGCCCATACATTCAAGGTTTGGGTTTTTTTGATTATTTGTTTTGAGAGAGACTTTTGACTTGACCTTGAACTTCAGTATTTGGCCAAGATATCAGTGTTACAGAAGTAACATTTACTATAGCTTACCTTGATGAGGAGACCAACTCTTGTTGTTCTCCAAGCAGGCCAACGGCATCCTGGCTTGTATCAGGAATGGTGTGGCCAGCAGTAAGAGGGAGGTGATCGTGCCCCTGTGCTTGGCACAGGTGAGGCCACACCTCGAGTACGGTGTTCAGTTTTGGGCCCCTCACTACAAGAAGGACATTGAGGGGCTGGAGCGCGTCCAGAGAAGAGCAACAAAGCTGGTAAAGGGTCTAAAGAACAAGTCTTATGAGAAGCGGCTGAGGGAGCTGGTGCCGTTTAGTTTGGAGAAGAGGAGGCTGAGGGAGAACCTTATCGCTCTCAATAGCTGCCTCAGTTAAACAATTGACACAAGCAAATGGGTCTTTAGCTCAGAACTGAGTACTCCAAAACGAACAGAAGAGATCTTATATTACTAGATCAGGATCTATTTCAACAGAAATTTTAACACGTATTATTTTAGACTGCAGATGATAGTGTAAAGATAAAAAAGGATTTAAAAATACCTCCCTCCTACCACCATGTCTTTGCAAGACACCTCCTTTTTTCCAGGTTTGTTCTCAATCCCTGCTCACTAACTGTAAATTGTAACTCAGGTTACTGCCAGTCTTATACAGTTTCTCCAGGTCCCTAGGAAATATCTCATTTCATCATTAGAGAACATTCATACTGGGTTATACCCAAAGCCCATCCTGTCTTTGACACTCACCTAAAACAGATAGGCTTAGAAAAAAAATACATGAATAGGGGAAGCATGTGGTGATATTTACCCTGTGTATACCCCCAAGCTCCAATTACGTATAATACTGGGAATTCCAGAAATAGGTTCTATATATTCAGCAGCTCTCAATGGATTTTTCTGCTATGAACTTGAACTTTTGAACCCTATTGTAAATTGCCAGCATTTACAGTCTCCTGTAACAAAGAAGGTCTTGAGGTTAACAGTGTGAAGATCTGTGTCCTATGTTTTGTTTCCTGTAAACTGCAAGCTCTATTTAATGTCTTCTATGGGAATAGAATATTGGAAGAGACAGTGAACAATTGATCTATGGCCTCTTTTGAAGTTGATAGTCCTAGCATACCTTGTTGTTCTTTGTAAAGACATTATTCCAAACATTTGCTCACTTCTGCTACTCTTTGCAAATTTTTTTCCAGTTCTGTTACATGCTTTCTAAGGACACAGAACATAGAAGATGGAGTGAACCACGAATTTTCAAAGTAACTTACATTCTGGTCCAGTCTCTATTTTTCTCAAGTAATTTCTGACATTATTTTTGCTTTTTACTTGCTGCTAAGCATTAAGCTGAGTTTATAATAGTTCTATGAAAATACCAAGGTCTCACCTGAGTGGTAATGGTTTGCTTGGATAATGTTATATACAAAATTCAGATTGGTTTTATCCACATGCATCACTTCACAATGACTTCTGCTAAATTTCATCTGTTTTACTGCCTTCTAAAACCCACATGCAATTCTTCTGAGCTGTCTCTCAAGTATCACTAAAAAACTGTCAGTTTTTTGCTCCCTTTTCTAGGTCACTTGCGACGGAGCTAGATAGCATAGAAACCTCTCGAACTCTGTTAACAGAGACATTTAGTCACACCCTTTGATCTTTTATACATTCAAAGGCCTCCTCTTTATCCCAAGGCTGCTTACATATCTTACGAGTCTGTTGAACTAACTTAGAAAAACCTTTCATATACCCAGTTTGACTGCAATAATCAGATACCCTTTCTTCACTTCTCAGTTGGGCTCCAGAAGACAAGCAATCAAACCAACTAAATCCATCAACACCCTCCCCTAGATTCACATGACAGAATTTCTTCTTATAAAGCCATGTTGGCTCTTTTCCAATGTTTGACCCCATGTACACCAGTTCTACACTTCACCCAGTATGGATTTCAGGTGGTCTGAACCACCAGCTCATCTGGTCTGTATTTCGTTTGATCTCTCTGACTACTCTTTTATAAACTGCCAACACTTCAGCTTCCTTCCCATCCTTTACTACTAAAGCAATTTAGCACAAGAGACTGCATGCTACAATCATCATTCACTGACCTCACCCCCAGCCCCACGTCTTTGAGTGCCTTTAGATCTATTGAGTAAATAACATGTTGTCAGCATTTACCTTGGCCACATACCGCTCCAGATCAGTTAGGCAGCATCAGGTGGTCCAAGCAATATCCATCTTTCTCTGCCTGTTGACACCACCTTGCCCTCTGGAAGCTTCTCTTCCCTGCAGGCATGCTCAGGTGTTTCCTGGGAATAAGCAATCACCTCTTTGGCCAGAGACATCCACTTGCTCGAATCATACCCAGCTTGGCCTTGTACACGGTTTACATAAAATAAATCATAAGCAAAAGGTTTGCTGCCCAATTACAGGTAGTGTTTGGTGTTTTTAATCATTCAAGACAGCTGCTTGGGGAGGAATGCAAGAGAACAGGGACATCATGTGAGGCTCACCTGTATTTTTTGTATCTGTCTAACAGTCTGAGCAAAAAGGAACAAGAGCAGTACCCAGCTCCTTCTAACTTGAGGCACTGCTCTTTTAGTTTTTTTAGGTTGTCTTGCCCACTCTCCAAACACTTCTTCAAAGTGGTGCAAGTCTCCCATTGGCTTTGTGTCTTAACTTTCAGGCGTTTGGAAATACTTTCAGGTATCAAAACAGCACTAGCTGTGTGTGTGCATGGCTAAATCACTCCCCAGGTGCGTACATCTTGATCAGCAAGGCATTTATAGTCACATGTATTACTTTCCTGACCAAGCCCAGAAATGTGCCAGATGAAAATGCTACAAGGTGAGTGAAAGACTACTTGAGAAACAGCATGGATATTCACCAGTGGTTCAATATTAAAATGAAATGACACTGAAAAAGAAATGGCACTGATACTCAACAGAGGTTCAGTGTTTATATGACACTGGTGTTAAGAGGAGACATCTACTTTTGCTGCTACCCAAAACCACTGGGCTAGTGTACTGGCTAGTACAATTAAACAGAATATGCTTACTAAATTTACTGATAATACCTATCCATCCCCTTGATGGATTAAGTGTTTGCTGGAGGACAGGCTGGGGTTCAGAATCGTACCTAAAGACAATACCTTCAATAGGAAGATCAGAGTAAGAAAAAACAGAACTTTCTTTCATAAGGAAATGTACAATCTGGCAGAAATGCTTAATTCCACAAGTACTGAATATGGAATTCTTTAGGCAGCTGCTTGAAGAGAAAGGATCTGAGGATCCAGTGGCTCAGTGGTGTAGCAATGTCCTCCTGATGCAGGAGATGCAAATCATGCGCTGGAATGCATAAATAAATGCAGAGATGGTAAGTAATCCTTTTGTTCTGCTGCAGATACTAGGCCTTACCTAAAATACTCTACTTTGTTCTGAGTGCCACACTTCCAGAAAGATTATGGGCCAGCTGAAGAGAGTCTAGGGGGAACAAGAGGCGGGATATTAGGTCTAGAAAATTTGGTCACAGAAGAAGACTGAGTGAATTAGGGTTGTTTAGCCCAGAAGGGAAGACTACTAGGAAAGCTGTTGTAACAATCTTCAGATTCATAAGAGGCCATTTCAAAAACGAAGGGGATAATTTGTTCTACTTCTCTATGTCACTGCTGCATAAGACAAACATAATAAGTTTAAATCACAGCAAGGCAGATATTATGAAACATTTTTAGCAATAAGGATAGTGGAGGACTGGAACTGACTGCCTAGGGAGGTTTAGAAAGAAATTCAACAAGTATCTGTCAGAGGCATAGAATAAATGATCTCTTAAGATTCCTTCAAGCTTTCAAGTCCCTTATTTGCATTCCTGAAGATGAAGCCTTCAGCCAGGAATGAACATTAGATACAGGTTGACTCATTTTACATAAAGCTTTACACAACACATGTTTCTACCCTACACACTGAAGATCTAGGTCAAAATTCCACCTCCAGTTCTCCCAAAAATCAATAGTAAATGGATAACCTTTCTTGCCAATGCCAATCAGAAGGTCTGTTTGTTTCTTTGGACTTGCTAGCCCTGTCTTTTTTCCTGTGTTCACTTCCCCTTGTAAATTATGCAACATTCCTCCATGTTGTCCTATGTGATTCATTTTATCTGGCAACTTCATTGTTGCTGAACTTATAAAGGAAATTTTGACAATGAAAAAAAAAGGTTTTGGTGGTCGATCAAACATGCTTTTACTGTCCATCAAGTTGTCATTATGAGATAGAAAATACACCCAGTGAACTGAAATTTTTAGGATAATTCAAAGCATTTCCCTCAACCAAGAATTACTGTAGTCCTGCAAAGCATGCCTGCACTCTGCTGGGAGTTGGGTAGATTTCTCAATAAAGGAGAGGTTTTTTGCTGAAGGTACGGCACTAGTGGCCATAGCAGTGTTCCAGTCAGATACCTAATCACACTCAAATGTGGAGTTCAGTCCAGAATTTATAGAACTTGCTCCTGTGCTTTGAGACAGTTTTTTTGTGTGTTTTCATAGCTGGGTGCAAAGACATCTGTTTCCTCTCTCTGCAGACTGGCTGGCCTCTTGCTGGAGACAGCATAGCCCCCTTTTTTGTGATGGATCTGAATTATGTTGCCAGGTTGGAGCAGCAGAGCAAGGCTGGAAATACCTTTAGCTGCCTCTGCTTGCATCCATGTAGGCAGCTTCCCTTTATTTCTGTCCAGAAACATAGCCTCTCCTCTATCCTTATTAAAGCATATCTTTGTTGTTGCATTACTCAGGTTTGGATTTTTCTATGTGTAGCAGTCTGTACATACAGGATCTCCGATAATACAGTAATAACACTACTGATGAAAAAAAGAAGAGCACAAACTTCTGGAAGAAACACAGTTTCTTCATTGCAGCAGTTTGCCTTTTCAGTTCTTCGTCCCATTGACTTTACTTTTAGCATTCTCTGTAAAGACTGAAATAGTGAATACCGTCCAGACACAGGTTTTGTTGGTTCATGAGCACACAGAATGTAAGGAAGGACAACAATACGATGTCTAAGGTAGACCTCAGCTGGAAATGGAAGGTGTTTTACAACAGGTACATACACCTGCTGACTTGCAGGATCATGTGTTTCTTTCGTATGTCAACAGCAAGAAAGTAGCCTCTGACTACCAATTCATAATATTCTTTATGAACACGCTAAAAAATTTTCTATAAAAGCTGCCACTTCTAGAATAATTTATCTGAAAATAAGCTTGTTTATGCTTTGTTGCTGTATCTATTTCTATATTATCTCGGTATTACTTTACAATTTAAATAGAGGCTATTTTCTGAATAGGGGCAGAAAGAGCTTCAGATACGACATAAGGAAGAGGACTAACTCCAGTAAGGAAAGAGTAAGAGCATTCCAGAGAAATGATGAAAACATGAGGGGAAAAAAGCTCTGCAAGAAAACCAAACTGTATGTATCGCCTTTAAAAAAAAACAGATGAGGATCTCATAAATCAAGAGCAGTCAACTGTTTATATTTCACTAACTACCTTAAAGCATCACTCTAATGCTGAAGTTCAATTTCATTCTGACATTTTCAGGGCATGTGAAAAATAGCAGTTTTCAAAAGTGGCTGGTTGTGCTTTCCTCATCAACCTGTAGCAAGAGACTGATATCTGAGACCACTGGCCTTGACGAGGACCTTTGTTCTGGGGCTGGAGCAGCCAAAGGTGTTGCTGAGTTGCTGATACAGGTGTAGGTCATTTGCTCTCATAGTATGAAGCACAGAGTCTTCCGACACAAAGGAACCTTCTATAATGCCATAGCCCTCCAGGCATACCCACTCCAAAGCAACTCTTCAAATCATGGGCAGCCCCACCAGCTATGGAGTAATGCAGACACTGACGTGATCTTCCCTTGGGAGTTCCGAGGAATTTATTGTTGCAGCACTATAGAAAGAGCTAATGACCCCTTCAGCTGCACTGTAGATCTTGGCTGTAAGTAAGGCTTTTGCTCACTCTCCCTTGAAACATAAAAATTCCATCAATTACAACACATTTGGGAAGAACTTTTTTAGTCCTTATGTAACCGACCTTGTGAAACTTGTAACTTCCAATTCCAACATCCTAAAACACTGAATAAAATCTTCCACATATTACCTGGCTTTTGCTCCAACACCATAGAAATCAGTAAGATTTTCCTGATCTGCTCTCAGAATCGTCAACCAAGATGTTTCATGTATCCTCCATGTTTATTTTGGGCTTCTTCAGGTTTGTGTACCTAGACCTTACCTGGATTCTAAACTAAGCTGGACGAGGGAGTTTATTAAGTGATCTAAAGTATCAGCTATCTGATTACAAAAAAATGTTGATGTAGGCATCACTTTTTGCTACTTTTTTGGAAGCATAGTCGATATAGTTATTGCAACAAGGTGCCCTAATAGAGTGCATTTTTTGCCGTTATACTTTTTCAGTACTGTGATTAGTGTTTCTTTTAGTTAACTTTTGACTTATGATCACACAGATATTTTATAACTTATAAATAGAAGTAGTTGTTATTCATTACTAAACAATTAATTATGAAGTAGTTGTAAATAATTTATAAGAAGCATTTAAGAGATATCTTATGGAAAAAGCAGAAATGCTGGTTAAACCTTGTCTTTATCATTGGGACTCTAAGAATGAAGCTGACAGTAATATCTGCCAAGTACTTTAGAAATTAATTCAAACATCAGTAATTCTTGAAAGGTTTAGATTTTTAAGATATCTATTATAGTAGACTAGAGCTCTAAGGGTCTTTGAATCCATTCAGTTTCTCACTGACAAGAAAAGGCCACATTTCCTGGAGCTGAATGCCTAGCCCCTCTATTGCAAATTTTGTACATGATCACACACTTTCCTTACTTGATGATCTAGGTCTTCAAGCATGTCACCTCAGTGATGAATAAAGCAGTTCTTACTTCCCTAGGCATACATATTTCAAGGGACCCAGCATAATGCTACCTTGCTGCCTTGAAAAGGTTCATATCCTGTAGCTGGAGAAACATTTTCATAAGTCTGTGCAACCTAAGGTGTTCTCAAAGACTGTGAGGAAAGCCTAGAAATGTCTGTAAATCAGGGAAGGGGCAGCAGCTTTGCAGCTTTCTCCGAGTTGCTGCCACCATCTGCCTCCCTCTCTTTGCAACCCAGTGTGACTCTGGCAGAAGTCAGTCCGTGTCGTACACTAAGGCTAGCAGCTGTCCCGAGCTTTGTCTTGAAGCACAGAGGGAAAATCTTCTGTGGCCAAGATGAACACGCAGGAGTTCATGCTGACTGATTCAATTATTATAACACCAATCCCTCTGAGAAAATCCCAGCAGGGTACTTTTGTAATGCTACGAAGCACAGTTAACACATTCACCTTGTCCTTTCCAATCCTGCAATTCTCTTTCCTCAGACACACAGCCCTGGCCACCAGAATGATAATAAAGGTTTGTCTGTGGGATGGGAGCAGTGAGAGTCTTACACCACACTGCTTTCACGGTGACATGGACAGGTAACTCCTCATTTGGTTTGATGTTAGAGGAAAACTCACATCCTCTGGCAGACCTGATAGGGGTTCTCCTTGTTAGTATCAAACAGAAATACATCAAAACAATCAACCCTTTAAAAAAGTCTCCCAGCCATCAGCGCATCTGCTTCTGCTATACTTAGCAGGAGAGCCACTTAACAGATCTTTGAGTGCTTTATCTCGGTGCTGCTGCTGCATTGATACACCTTATCATCCCTGCTCTCAGGAATGAAGAGGAGACGTTTGTCAGGTTCTGAATCTCAATGCAGAGAAGGTTTTTTTTCTTATAAACTCAACAATGATTCACCCTATAAATCATAGATTGAGCACCTGAGGGTTAAAGCGTTTTGAAAACTCAGTACTAATGCTAGTGATCTTAAGCTCTGACAGAGTATGCACTTTGCAATCTTGTTTATAAACATCAAAGCTAACTTTGAAATGTCAAATTCCCTACTAGAAATTCAAGATATTCAGTGAGTTTTACAAATGCCACTAGTGATTCTTTTACTTCTGAGCAAGCTGCCATTTTCTTAGTGAGGTGTCAGGTTTGAAGGATCATTTAGCTTCGATATTATTTATGAGCACTTATAAGGCCCCTAGCTAAGGACAAATTTCCATATTACCTGCTATTGTACTGCTTCCTTATTTTCTTTCATTAGTTGGGAAAGCAAACAAACAAAATGATTTTAACTCTCTTAGTTAAAAAAGGGGTAAAAATGTTCTGAGCAAGACAGCATACTGTTTTCTGGACTACAGACACAGACAGATTTATGGCTCCGGACCTTTCCCTTTGTGGTTAATATGTACAGGTGTATTTGGATCTCACAGTTGCCTCAGCAGACCTCATCATTTCAGTAAGTCTACTTTGGCTATGTGAAGAAGTTAAAAAATGTGAATTTTGTTTCTGTAAAGTCAGAGTGGCCTTTTACGTTCCAAATATTTCTCAGATGCCTATTGTTTCCCCTGTTTTCTCACCTCTAACATAGCTGAGGCAACACACCTTCTTGTGTTTCAGACCAAAATGAGAACAAATTGACCCCAAACTGGCTACACAGCCCTTTGGTTGCAGCACTCACCAGGAAAACGGGACATTAAACTTAAGAATCCTGAAGGGAACGCTGAACTTTAATGCCCACTGGCAACAGCTCTAATCGCCATGCTGCTGACAGTTCGGAAGTGTCTCTCTGTTTCTCCGGTTTTGACTGGAAATTACATCCCAGGTCCAAGAGAATTTTCAAGCAAGGGTTTTTCACAAACACCATCTGTGAAAAGTTGCAGACTGGACAATCTCTTCTTCTGTGATGAAAAATACACTCAAGAACACTCCCAACCACTTCCGACATATATTCACAGCAGGTCACCCAGAAACAACTGTATGTCACAGATCAAAACTGCTTCTCTGTCTCCCTTATTAGCTAAATTGCTCTGGACATGCTAGAGAAGATCGCTGTAAAGTAATCTGTTATTTGTAGTAATTATACGAATTTAACAATCAACAAGAATTATACGTTTACTGCAGTTCATATTCATACCAGGGCTCTTGATGGAGGCAATGTGTCAGTAGACTCAGAGCCCCAAATGAGCACAGTGAGGCAGTGTACTTGGAAATGGAGCGTATTAACAACTTGCAGTGGTAAACCCAAGCAAAATCAAAACAACAGCAAACAATAACAACATCAAGAACACGGGCACAAGTTGTTTAGCGTTTCTGTTCTCATGACTTTCTGCTCCGAGGAAAGACAGGGTGTCAGCTGGTGGTAACACAGTGAAGGTTATCTACTGTGAAACACCGTATCTTTTATGTGCTCTCTGGCATTTTTGTTTCACTCACTGTAAGTCATAGTGATTCAAATCCATTTGTTTTTACTATCCTTGCTTCGGCAACTTTAGTACCATTCAGTGCTCTATCTCTATTAGCTATCTGCCTCTAACACAAAAGTGAACTTGCTATACCACAGTTCAACATGTTCATACTTTTCCCCAGTAAACTTCCCCCAGAATTTCACTTGAAACACTGTATTTTGGGAAATAGGACATTTGATATTTTCTCTGGTGACCCTATGGTCACTTATGCAAAGGTATAATAGGGTTCTATTGACCTCCAACCTCATTTTAAGCAAGCTTCTGTGCTACCATGAGTGTTTTAAGCCTTCAAGTCTTCCTTGATCTGCAACAAAGACGCATTCCTGCAGCTGCCACTAGAGCAAATAGGGGTTTTGCTTAAATCACATTAATAAACACAGTCCCTACAAATCTTCTCTTTATATAATAAAAGCATATCCAGAAAAAAATATTTCACTGGAAAAGATGGGTGTATCACTGAATTATAGCTACTAGTTGTCTACACTCTTATGCTTTTTATAGAATAACACATTAAAACAAAGCTGATGAGTATAAACGCTACTTTAAAAATCTATGATCAGCGTCCTAGGTAGTTATTTGGGCTGAAGCAGACTAAGAAGGTGGTGGGTGATTGGGGGAAAAGTTGAGATTAAAAGGCACTTTTTCCTCCCCACACTTGCATAGCACACTCAAGTATAAAAGGCTGTGCAACTAATAAAAATGGGAGCTGGCAGGATGGATTTTGCTTCTGTTTTTTCAACATATTCTATGTAATCTGTGTCAGACCCTAAAAATTGCCTTGCATGGTATAGGTCTATAAAACCCCCTGTATGGACTACAGCATTGACTAGTATAGCTGCTCACGAGAAGGCCCGTTATTATTCACAGGAATAGCTTGAATTTTTAATGAAACCTGTAACATTTCTTTATTTTCAAGTTTACTTTATAAAGTGTTGGGTATTCTTTTTGTTTTTAGAAAAATCAGTTTCATGAATAACTTTTTAGTAAAAAAATATAATTTGCCTTTGAATAGGATTTTGAGGAAAGGTACTCAGTTTTATTTGATGCCTCACATCCAGTCTTTCTATTGTTGGTATATAATTTGTGTTCCCAACTTTAGACAAATATCTGCTGCACTTGGAAGCTAGCCATTTGCATGTATATCCACAAAATTATCCATCGTGTATCTTTAAAAATAGATTTCATACCTATAAATCTTCTGCAACTATTTCATTAAATATTACATGTAAGTCATATACAATATATGATATAGCATATGAATATAAATATAATTAACGCAACTACAACGTCATAGAATCTAGAATAGCTTGGGTTGGAAGGAACATTTAAAGGTCATCTAGTCCTACTTCCTGCAGTGAGCAGGGACATCTTCAGCCAGATCAGGTTTCTCAGAGCCCCATCCAACCTGACCTTGAATGTTTCCAGGGATGGAGCCTCTACCACGTCTCTAGGCAACAAATGCCAGTGTTTCCCCATCCTTATTCTGAAACATTTCTTCATTATGTCCAGTCTAAATCTACCCTCTTTTAGTCTAAAAGCAATATGCCTTGTCCTGTCGCAACAGGCACCGCTAAAGAGTTTGTCCCCATCTTTCTTATAAGTCCCCTGTAAGTACTGAAAGCCACAATAAGGTCTCCCTGTAGTCTTCTCTTCACCAGGCTGAACAACCCCAACCTCCTCAGCCTGTCCCCATATGAGAGGTGCTCCAGCCCTCAGATCATTTTTGTGGCCCTCCTCTGGACCCTCTTCAACAGGTCCTTGTCTTTCTTAAGCTGGGGGCTCCAGAGCTGGACGCAGGACTCCAGATGGGGTCTGACCAGAGCAGAGCAGATGGGCAATATACTTCTACCTAAAATAAATAAATAGATTTATACAGTATATATTAAATGCATATACTATATATGTAACATTATGTATTCCATTATTATTCTGGTGGCCCTTGAAGAACTGATGGAAGACTGTCTAAAATTATGCTTTAAAACACTTTATCTGTATAAAGGCTGTCTGCATAGTCATTTTAATACCAGTAAGTAACTCATTGCTTTTTTAAGCACTTTGGTATGTCTTCAGTCTGACAGGCTCAATAGAAAACCAAATTCAATTCAATTTAATTTTTAATATATCTCTATAAATCCCTGTGAGTTCCTATTATAATTCTTCCCTCCAGCATAAATTCTTCCTCCTGCTTAATAAAGTTTGCAGCTGTGTTACAAAGTCACAGATTCTAAATACTGCTGCATGGTACAGTTTTAAAGTCACTTGGGTGACTGATTGTCCCTCTCTCCCAGCTGCAACACTGACATTATAAACACTGACATTTCAGTGACAGATGAATCTGCACAGATCAAAACACAAATATGGGGCATTTCCAGTTAGCCTGCTAAATCCCAGTAAAAGAGATTTTCTGTATCTGGAGGCATAGTTATGGATTAGTAGGCTTTTAACTCATGGAGTAGTGTTAAAGAGGGAATTTCACACAGGGGAAAACTTACACTTTGCTGAAAACTTAGGTCTATTCCCCTTTCCCATGCTTTGAACAATTTTCCTAGCTCCAAACTGTTTATTAATTATCGAATAAATTTGTTATTTAAAAGCTAGTTTTCTTCAGTGGGGTATTTATGCTAGAGAAGTAGCATCTTATGTGCTAAGGAGCCCTTACTTTACTGCAGTGAGAATTCAAGCTAAATGAGAGTTGGCACCTTCATTCTGGAAACGCCATTAATCTAGCTTTGTACATAAATACAAACATTCACTTGAAAAGCTTAGTGCTTTAAGGTCTTTCAAATGAAAAGTGTCAATCATTATGACATATTATTAGAAGTATTTTTCTTTTATTTACAGCATACTTTGAAACAAATCATCAGCAGGTGTAAATCTGTCAGTGAAGTCAACGGAACTATACTGATTTACAGTCCCTGATGATCTGGTGCTGTGGTTTGAAATCACTGTTAGGAAAGAATAAGTGGAGTGTCTGGGTTAAAAAGTAAGTGGATGGATTCTGTAATACTGACAACTGGTTGATACTTGGTATCTCAGATGGACTCTACCGAAGGCGAAGAATGCCTATACATAACTGTTGACATCAATGGAAAAGACCACTCGACTTCATACAGGATGTAAGAGGGTAGGATCTTATTCTGCCTCTTTTTTTTCATTTAATTTATTTTTTCATTTAATTTGTGGGGTTTAGAAAATATCAGCAAAGTAACTAAGAAAGACTAAAGTAGAGATCTTACTATATTTTCTTTGAACAGTGAAACTGCTGAGTATCTCATGAGGTTTCACAACAGTTTTGTAATAAGTCAGATTACTCTGTTAAGAAATATACTAACAAATTATTTCCCAAACCTCTTTTCAATATTGAGTCTTTTCAGAACCAATTCATGCTAATTTTACTCTGCCTCTCATCACTGATTAGAAGAATCTCTCTTTCAAGTTATGTCATAAACAAAAGGATAATCTCATTATTTTATCTACAACATATAAATTTGTAAGGTGTATTGCCTAGAGTAGAAGACTAATAAAAGGTAATTTTCATGAAGCTCGAAAATTTCTTATCGGTCCCTGAACTTAAGAAGGTTGCCTTTTCATTGGAAAGTTTCAGTAGCTTTTTAGACAGTTTTCAATCTGTCTCTCCCACTTCATCTTCAAAAAGATTAAGCAACAGAGTTCTTCAGTCTTTCTTGAACTACAACCACATTAGAAGTGTCCAAGGAAATGTTTTTATGTATGCAAAATATTATCTGTCAAGCACGTCAGGGGCTAGACCATGCACACACAAGTGGCTGGAGAAAAACAGCCACAGCCAGGTCATTGTAGTATTTGTTCCAGTTGGTTAGTTCCCTGACTTATTCTAGCAGAGAACTTCTCCATTGATTTTAAGGGACAAAATTTCCATAGGAGTTACCTTAGTAAACAGACTAAACATTCAAAGCAGAAATGAGAAACCTAAAGCCATTTGTCAGAATCAGGACTACAGTATTATTTGAGAGAAGATTGCTGATAATCAGCACTACAGATTGTGGTACAAAATTAATATTTATGTCTTCTGCTAAAAATGAAAAGGATACTGTGATGAGATAAGGAATGGGGACACAGGAGCAAGAAGGGATATAGTTAATGTGAAATTGCCGGGGGAAAGCAAACATTTAAGATGACATTTTTTTCGGGGGGGATATCCATAAGGGTAACTCCAGCTAACCTGTCATTATTTTAAGTTTTCCTTTCTGTTGCTAATAGGATCAAAAGTGTTGATCGTAGCATCAAATTTATGCTACAAATCTAATTTCTCCACTTTTTTTTTCTTGTGTCACTGACAGTAATAAAATAGTTTTTGGCTAAGAACTACAGGAAATCATTAAATCATTGCCATAAACTTATTTTGGAACAAGATATAAATGTTCTTTCCTGGAGAACATTACCTAATCTTCTCCAGTCAAACAACAAAAGATGATAGCATGCCATCCACAAAGGCTAGAACTTCACAAGTACTGGTGTGTTACAGTGCCAAACACTCAGCTGAGGCCTTAGCCCTGACAAGCACTTAAACCTCACTCAAAGCACAGGCAATATTACGCACTTACAAGGGGATATTCAGAAACTGGACAAGTGGGAATCTGTCTAACACAGCAAATGAGATGCTGAGAACAGCAAAGATGCTTACGCAGCTGGTGTGATCATAGCTTTGCACCTACTTCTATGCAGAACCCCTGGCTGTGAACCCATCCTAGAAACAGGCACCTAAGTCTCACTGCTAAAAATTAAGAAATGAACTCATTTCTCTGCAATACCATGCAGCTGACTATTGGAGGGCTTCCTTGGTAGGAGGACATCTGTATCTTGCTGACTAGGAACAGGGTTTATTTACATTTTCTCTGAGGGACAATATACTTTCACAGCATACTGGCTGCTCTAAGACACTGCTAAAAGTAACAACATGCACAAAGGGAATTGCAGAGTGATACAGGTTAAAGTTAAGAGGTATTTTAACTTGTTTTTCTTTAAGGTACCATGATTGTGTCACTATTTGATCTGCTGTCCTTTTACTGCGCATGGCACCAGTTGCAATTCTGTCTCCAGTGCATTGGTACAAAGCAGGACTCAGATAAGTGTACAAAACACATCCATGGTTAGGTTAATGAGTTAAGCCACAGACACTTTGGAGACACAGTTACAGAACATGTTGGTTATTTTTACATCCAATAGCAAGAAAAAATATCAGACACCATTTTTGTCCTCGTACACAAACTGCAGTGCAGTGGTGTATGCATCCACCCACAATCTACTACAAATATATAGGGATCATAAAATAGAAATGATGATATAATCAGTCCCCAGGGTGCTGACCATCAGTAGCTTTGTGTCAATAGGTGTGAATTGCCTGGGTTCTGCACCATACGGCCTCTTGTAAAGCCGATTCTTGGAAGAAAATTTTGGGGAAAGAAATGTTAGAAATTTAATTTGATTTCAGATCCCAAAGTTAGTCATCATGCACTGTAGGTTGCTTTCTACAATGGATATGCACAAAGTAATAAATTGCTATTGCCATTAGTATTTGGTGTCCAGATTTCTTGTTCATCTATTACGCTGCATAAAAGAGACATCAAAAAGAGTGCTATAAAAAGTATACAAAATTACAGCAAAATATTCACAGCTAAAGTAGAAGAGAAGGCTGCGAGGGGACCTTATAAATGCCTACAAATATCTGAAGGGTGGGTGTCAGGAGGATGGGGCCAAGCTCTTTTCAGTGGTGCCCAGTGACAGGACAAGGGGCAATGGGCACAAACTGAA
>Ga0065711_1034299_pt1 | contig 24011 bp, 16 predicted proteins | sample Hoacrofraction12_FD_59098 | JGI IMG/M metagenome (GOLD analysis project Ga0065711, IMG submission 59098) | Hoatzin crop microbial communities from Cojedes, Venezuela - Epithelial fraction 12 v2 (version 2) | ecosystem: Host-associated > Birds > Digestive system > Esophagus > Crop | place... | reverse complement strand
ATGATGATGATGATGATGATGATGATAGTAATAATAATAATTCCTTTCTCTATTTTTCCTGGTTTCTCCTTAAACTGAACTACTACCTCCATTCTAAATTCGAGGTAGAATCTGGAAAACTCTGTAGCCTATTGAAGCCAAACACTTCATTATTATCAATAGATACATAGACTAGTTGTAAATGAATCCTGTGATATTGCTGTAAATTCCCTCCCAATTTCTTTCATGCTTTCTCTGCACATTTTCCACGAGGAGCAGTGTGAGAGCTGCAGTGGTGCCTGCCCCTGCCTCCACACCACTGTCAATGTTCATTAGTGCAGCTGAGCACACTCATAAATGTCTGAGCTCTTCGCACATTTAGAGCCCTCTAGCCAGCAAATCTCCCCTGCTGCTCTCCCCTTTTTGAGGAAAAAAACAGTGGTCAAGGTTTGAGGTGGGCACTTGAGGTTTAATTTTAATTCTGTGGCCCGGTATCATCCAGAGCTGTAAGGAAAAGTAAGGGCATGTGGGAGACAGTACCACCACTGCCTTAATTAATTTATTCCTTGCCCTTTTCTGCTAAGTTTGCCAGGCCATGTCTTGTGATTATAAACTAAGATTTCTTAAATTTGTTTTCTCCTTAATAGGTAAAGATGAGTGAATGTTGTTTCTCACTTTCTCCTCACTCTTTCTTCACAGATGTCTTTGCTCTCTGGGGCTATGTGACTTCTGGGAGGTATTACCCAGGGAATTTCATTGTCCCATGGTTAGATTTGCCCCTCTGCCTGACAGCACTGGGCTCTATTCTCCCTCCCAGCAAGTCCCAGTGAGTCACCATCCTGCTTGCTGGGCTATCTGGTGGGAACAGGGTGCTCTGTCCGTGGCCACCCTGACCATGGAGCTTCTCCCCATCTGCACCTTTCCCTTCCCCTGCTCCACCCTAAACATTCATACTTCTTTCTTTTTTTAATATACCATTTCAACTTTGCCATCAGATAGGTCCTTCATTCATTGCTGTTGCTGCCAGTGGTCTCTGCAGTAATAATTACAGCATTTTTTTCTAAAAACCAAGTCCAAAGTGAATTTGCTGGGTTTTGTGCAGTTTTTTTTTAAACTTTGCATTTTTTTAAATGGAAATGACTGCTGAAAGTAAACACGGCTTGCCACATACAGACTTATTGGGCCAGCCTGAATTTCCTTAATAATCTGGAGTATGTGTGTCGTGTGTTTTTCTCCCCCTTAAACCTTGGAATAAGAGTGCTGTCTCTTTAAATCCTAACTCAAACTTTACTGGCGATTTTACAGAGCCTGGTTTCATTTATAGTGGAGCCAGACTTGCTGTGTGAGAGCCGTCCGCATGCTGGAATTAGTCTTAAGCTCGCTTCTGTGGCGTTGCCAAATTCCATGTTTGTGTTTTATTTAGAATTCTTTTCACGGCCAGTCGAATCTGTTCAGGCACACATAGGCAGTGTTGCGCCCCATGGAGAAAATAAGCAAGTTTGCATTTTCTTTGGCATAGGCCATGGCCACAAAAGACTGCGGTCTAAAAAAACATTTTTTAAAAGCTATTTTAACCCATAACAGATGTATAAAGTAGGCACACACATGCCAGCTTCCTTAGTTTTAATTAAAAAATAATTATGGCTTTAATAGGATGCTAGTGACAAATTTGGATGAATGGTGGGTGACATTATCTCAAGGCTTGCTTCAACTTATAAATTAGTGCATTTCACTTGGCCAGTGGTACAGATGAAATTAAACAAAGAAACAGATTAATATTTCTAAAAGTTACATTGAACCAAATGAAAAATCAAATCAAATAAAAAACCAAGGCCCCTTCCTCCCTCTCTCGCTCAGATTCCTGTTTGCATGAGATCACAGAACATGGAGGAAAGGTTATTTTCCCTGGCTGATAAACGATCTGGCCAACGATAAGCTGGGCTTAGCATTGCAAGGTACCTGTCCTTTTTGTAATTTCACGTCGGTAGCCACGTCTCCAAATTATTGTGATTAATGTCAGCAGGCGCTTCTATTTATAACCACATCTAACTAGCTAACACAGTACCTCCGAGCCAGGAAATCTTAAATATAAAACCATCCCTATGTGCTGCATGTTGCAATGGTTCTCTCTCCATACCTCAGCTACCTGGCTGCCTTTTGGGCTGCGATGTTGGCTGTGATTCTTCACGTCTTTAGGCTATTTTCAATTTGGGGCTTTTAAGGCTCACCAGAACTGGGCTAGATGCACAGCCTTGCACAAGTAACAACAGTTTATATTTATGAAGAAATAAACAAAGGAGTAATAAACATGTAATGAGCTAACCCCAGATGGTATCTCTGCTGTTATTACAGTTAGGTGTATGTGGAGCTGCAGAAGGGAGAGGGAAGGATCAGCATGGGAGGCTGTGCCTGTCGAAGGAGGTCTGACGGGTTCACTGGGAAAAGTGTCTTCCTCCTTTCCACGCAAGCCTGCATCCCACCCATGGGCACCCTGGATAGGTGCTGAGAGGAGAGGTGATAAAGCAGAACACGTTTTCACGACGTGCAGCAGAGCCACGTTTCCCCTGGACCTGCTCGTCTCACCCTGGCACCTTCCAGCAGCAAAGGCAGAGTCCCCAGCGTGGGACAGGGCTTTCTGGACGGGAGCAGATGATCGGCTTCATGATCTATGACACAGGCAGACAGGGATCCCTTTGTGTGTGGACGGCCAGACCCTGCTTGCCATTCTCAGACATATTCTTTCATGAAACCTCATCTGCTTAACATTTAGCCCCCCTTATAAAAGCCACCTGAAATGCTGCTGATAGGTGTAATCTAGATGGTGAGAGCTCGTCTTCACCTAGGTGTTGCTAGTTTTCTGTAGCAAACACGTTACATTGTTTCCTCATTAAACAATAAAAGCAGTTTTTTTGAAGAAGTTGAAGGAGAGATAGAGAAAGTGAGTGTCAGGTTCTTGGTGGGTAGCTGCGCACCTTCCCCTAGACCAGGCCAGATTTGTTGTGTGATCTACAGATGTTTTGCTACTAATTTCCGTGCAAATATGGCAGTGTCCCCCACCTTGCCTGCTGAAAGCTGTCTGCCACGTTAGGCTGGGGAAACCCAGCAAGAGGAAGCTGCTTTGCTTGGTTCAAGCTAGTCCGCAGAATCTGAGCTCCTCGGGGTGATCCGCTTGATCCCTCGGGGAGAGCAGTGTCTCTCCTCGTGCGCAGGATGTCCTTTACCTGAAGCTGAACCAAGCCAGACTCTACATAAAGATAGGACTCTCAGGCTTTGTTTAACTGCAGTGAAAGAGAGAGAGATTTTCCTTTGTCAACTGAGTGAGGATTTCTGTGGTAACATTTCCCTGAGCTTAAATTCCTCATGAGTGAAAATGAAGTTCCAGCATTAAAAACATGAGTCACAGAGTGCAGATGAGAGTCTTTTTTGCATTCCTGGAATTTTTGGTAGGGAAACATTACATTCATGTTAATCCTTTCAATTATACCTCACTGCTAAAATAATCCGTGAGGCATTCTACAGTAGGGCCCTCTGCTATTTGGTTACAGTTGAGGCTTTGAAAATAGCACCTGAAAGCTTTTAGACTCCTGTGTATCAGTATCTTAATTTTCTTTTTATGTTACTGCATACAGGATGGTCTGGTGTCTTTTTTATTTACTCCTCAGGATTTTTTGTTTAATAAATAAGGCTAATTTGATTTGTTCTGATCTGTCTCAAGTATCTAATTGCTGCTGTAGAGAATGATTAATGTCCAGTTGAAAAGATTCCACATCTATAAATGAGAATTGAAAGCAGATGTTAGTTTGATGAAAGTGTGCTGCCCATTCCTTGTCTGCACTGGCTCAGAGAGCAGGCTGCAGAGATATCACTGCCTGTCAAAAGAGAGCTGTTAGATGCCAAATACAGTTCAGAGTCACACACCTATCACGAGCTGAGCGAACAGTTAACAAATAATGTGTCCTAGGCAGTTTTTTTTCTCTGCTTGTGAAATATCTCTACAAAGGACAGTGTTATCCTCAAATTGTCAGAAGTACTTGACAAACTCCAGTTCGGGAGAATGTATTGTGAACTGATTACAACCAAGACTTTGTCTCTCAGTTTTTACTCTGGGAGCAGTGTTGGTATGTTGTGTGAGGGCAGGCAAGTTCAATTTCCAGTGCTATTGCATGTGCAGTGCTGATTCTGAGGTTAATTCGACCCACAAAAAACCCCACTGAAGCTGGTACTATTGTCTTTGATCTTTGTGGACTGGCTAGGTGCTCAAGCATGTCTGGCAAGCCATTCCAGATGCTTTTCGGAGTTTGCTAGCTGGAGTTCACACAGATCTGTGGAGAGCAGACAGTAAAAGGAGTGAAAGACTGAATGGCCTGGGCACAAAATCGGTTTTTGTAGCGTCCAGCCAACTTGGATGTACACCTGCACACCATAAACGCAACAGCTTTTTGGAAGAAAGCAGGTACAAACAGGATCTTTTCGCGTGGGCTCTGCAGCTTAGAAGTGCATGGTGCTTTACAGTCCTTTCACAAGTGGTGCTCTCTTGGCCCGTCGGAGGACGCCTTCCCAGGCAGTGTGCAACAGCAGGTTAGCGGCCAGTGCCTGTCAGAGCGGAGGAGGAGAACTTTTGGCCAAGGGCAGGCATTTCTGATAATGGCAGCAGGACTGTCAGTGTTTCCAAAAAACAGAGCATGCTGCTCGCTTTTTAAAGCCTCTTTTAAAAATTTTTCCTGTACTTTTAAAATGTTCATCAGTATTACTGTCGACAAAAGAGAAAAACATCTCAACAGATTTAGTTGCTTTGTGTTTTTTTCTGAAATAGCCTTTGCATTTTTATTTTTTTAAAATTGCTATTCAGGTAATGTCTGTGACTATAAAACTATTTCACAGATGGACAGACTAAGATGTAAAGACCAACACAAATCTTCCTTGCTGTCTGTAAATCAGGCTGACTTGGGATGTGTGTATTACAGGACAGAGAGGGAAAGGGAGAGAGAAGGGGAGATATAGGATAAAAGGGACAGAGAAAGGACTTGGAGTCATGGAGAAGGATAGGTACTGGCATCCCAGAGCTCCTGCTATGTCAGCTTCTGTACTGTAGTCGTGTCAAAATTACAGCAAAGAAGAGTACTTCCAGTGGGTCCTTCCGTTTCTCTAGTACCTGAACAGGACCCTACATACAGCAGGTAGGTCAGAACAGAAGAGAGACTGGTTTGACATACAGCTTGCTTTTCCATTTTGGATGTAAAAATAATGACATTATTTTAAAAAATAATTATTTCTTAAAGTCCTTGGTTTTTGTTTTGTTTGTACTGAACCGAGCAGCAAGACTTTCTCAGTTAAGGTAACTACACTTTACTGGGGTGAAACCTGGCCTTTTAGATTGTTTCTGATGATTTTTCCTGACCTGTATCTGCCTGACTGTGCTATAATGTCAACAATTCCCAACTGACATACCTCACAAAGTGACTGGAAATCTGAAAATGGACCAAAATAAAGTAAATGGCATTTTTTTTCCTTGTCAGGTCATACTTTAAAGTTATTGAAAAACAAAACCTTCTTTTTGTCTTCCTTTACTTCTCTTTCTTTCTCCACTCTCTTCTTAGCTTTCTTTTCTTGTAGGGAAGAAATGTAACTGATGCACACACGACTGTCCTAAATTAAGCTGGTGTGATACTCCTGTGGCTGATATTCTTACTGCTCAGCCTGTGGTGCACGGTAAACTTCATTTCTGTGGAGGAGAGTCAGGACTGAAGTCAAGACACGGAGCACAGCTTACAGCGCAGTCAGCAAAATATGTTGCAGTTTCTCTTGGTGTAGTCTTCTGACTGGTTGTTCCTACCTCCTTACGCGGGGTAGGAGAAAACATCCTTGAGAAAATGTGTAAAGAAAGCTATCCTTTATAACGTGGTGGCTTTCCTCAGTGCAATGAACCCAGCCTGCCGAATGAGCTGCAAATGTGTAATTTTTGCAGGACAGGGCTTGTCCGCAGTATTTTATTGTTTCTGGATGTGGTCACTCGAGCAAGTACACATGTGCTATGAGTCAGTACTGGTTTGCTCTGGCTGCTTCTTAGCAGGTTTTCCTATGAATAAAGGTGTGCCTGGCCCTGAGCAAATTGTGGAACTCCCTTGTGTTGGCAGCAGGAAGGTGTAAAGGGCTTGGGAACTTCATGTGGAGCACATAGCTCAACGCACATCAGAGCCTCAGCATCAGGAATCTCATATTTGCTCTGCATGGGCAGATACTCCGTTGGCCTTACACAACTGAGGGCATGGCTGTAAGTTTTAATCATGCGTCTAAAATCAAAGGAGAACAACGCACAGGGGAGCGTTCATTGGAAAAGGCAGCTTTAGGAGACCAAAAACAGGCTCTCTTTTCGGCTGGGAGAAAAGAAAGCATTCCTGTTCAGGGGTCCCCAGAGCACTCCTGTTCAGGGATCCCCAGTGATATCAATGAAAGGACCCTGTATCTGGCTAAAAAAGGAAAATCCAGATTGAAAAATATTGTGAGCGGTTTTGAGAATTTGTTGCATGCTTTTATTGCTATCCAGTGAAAAGTAATTAGTAAGACAAGGAGATTCTTGTATCTCATGCCCTATTCCCTACAGTTTGGGAAATCTAAATCCAAGCCTTGTTTCTCCATTGAATTTTCCCTGTGATCTTGGAAGAGTCCCTTCATTTCTCCATGGAAAGTCTCCCACCAATTCAGTAAGGAATTCCAACTCCTCGTTCTCTGATGGGAGTATTATGAGGATAAAGATGTGAAAGTTTCTGAGGTGCTCAAATACCAAAGTAATAAAAAGCTACAGAAGTGTACAAAATCAGTGAGAATAATTCAGGCTAATTTTTGAGGAATTGTTTGTCCTGGGTCTTACTGAATGTGATGGAAATGAGACTGAGGGCCATTGATGTCTGTCCAATGGTTACTGTGTTTAAAATACTCAACAGTGCGTAACAGGTACTGCTGTTACTCCTCTCTGTGAAAGCAGTGGATCAGATTGTGCTCTCAGGTACAGCAGCTCAAGACCATTGCAAATTAAGCCATTGGAAGCCAATGGGGTTGCACATTTGTAACAGAGATCAGAATTTGGCTTGGCCTGGTGTGGTGCTCTGTGTGTTAATTCTTGAATCTAAACCTGGAAGAAATGGCTTTTTTATTGCAGCAGTGCTTGAAGAGACCCCAGGAAAGTAAGGTGTAAATATTAGAGGCTGCCAACAGCTAGTGGCAGTTTCAGCCTAATAAACTGGAAGTAAATAACTTGGTGATTAGCTGGAATTGGCAGGCCACTTAAACACAGTGCTGACTGGGTACATGGTTTTCCCTGTTCACACCTTGATACTATGCAACAGCACAGATAGATGCCTGGAAGACACATGAGCCTCGGCAGAACTTGTTCTGAATCTACCTTGACACTTCTATTTGTGAATAATCTTAATGATAGCAATAACAAAAACAACAACAATATGTACTTAGCTAGAACCTTTCATCCCAAGGAGCCCAGAGCATTTCTAATTTGAAGAGTGAGCAAACAATAAACAATAAAATATAAGTCATTACAGCAAGGATAGTTTTGCAGCTCAAATGCCAAACTGGAAAGCCAATGGAACTGGCTGCTGCCCCCCTCATGGTCCCTCTGTGAACCTGGCCAACTCCCTTCTCTCCCAGTGTGTGTCTGTAGTGGGGACATGGAAGGGCTGATAACACGTGAGGCTTAATCTCAGGCAAACAGATATGCAGATAAAGCAAGCAGTGCAAGATCCTAAACAGGATTATTGTGAATAGACTTGTACATTCAGAGAAATTCGACCCTTGGAGATCCACTCTAGGAAGAAATACGATCGAATAGCAAGGGGGCAAATGAACTCTTTGAGGGCAGGACATAGATGAAGTCCATGGGAGTTATGAGAAAAATCAATTGCTATTGATTTAGTGAGCATTAGATCAGGCTTCTTGCTCCCTGACTGCCATTAAGTTGTATTTCAGGAGACAACAGGGCATTCTGTCAAGGGTAGTCGGAGGAAGTTTGGCACAGTCCACTCATTTTTGCCATTGCCATGCTACTGTCTCCCTTCTCTCTTGCTCAGTTGTCATTTGCTGCATTTCTGAGTCCCACTTTAAGCTCTAATACACAAGCTTGCTTTAACATTTTGTTGTTCCTCTGGATGACTTTACTTTTTCCTTTGCAGCGATGAGATTCCTGCTCCAAGGAGGAATTCCCCTCTCCCATGCAATAAATTGACCAGACTGAGTTGGCATTGTGTTCCCAAAGAGAAAAGCATATAAAACACTCAAACAGCGCCAGGCTCCCTGACAGAATTAATACTTCACAGTATTGTGTCAGCCCTGCAGCCTCTGCTTTTCAGTTACCCATCCCTCTTAGTCATTTTATTAGTCATAATTTTTGGCAATGGGTGTGGTGATCTGGTTTGATTGGAAACCACCAGGGTACAGTGGCCAGGTTTGTTATTTATGAATAGTGACCATCACGTTGACCTGTAGATTCCTAAGAATTTAAGCTGTGCAGGTGTCAGAGAGTGTAGTGTTTCCTGACTCCTGTGCTCTCTGAATTGTAGTCTTTTGGTGGTTTAGAAATGCAGTGATAATCCTTGAAGATGCTGCAACTTGCCTGAGATTGTGTAGCATAGTTCATCGTTGTGGTTTCTCAGCCCTCACAGGTGAGTATGACCATTTTACAGGCAGGGAAAAAAAAAAAAGGGCTTGGGCACAGGCTTGGTTAGTAAGTTCCTGGTCTCTAGAAATCTGGTCTGGTCACGTTGCTACATGAACAACAGGCATAAAACGAATCTACAGCTGAAAGTGATTTGCTTTGGGTTTGGATTAGGCCCATAATCCAGGTCAGCAGTTATCAAGTTATCTTGCAGAAGATAAGAGTATTTTGGCCCTAGGTAGTCAGAATTGAAATATATGATGAAAGTACGTCTAAAATTCCTATTTAGGAGGGCTGAAAAGTATGCATGGAGATACTGGAGTGTTTCTGGTGAATCATGGGATCTGCTAAGATTTTAACTTTTAATGTAAGTGAGAACAGGCAAAATAAATTAAAAAAAGAGGAAACCCGAACAATTTAAATACAACTAATTTTGTCTTGTTGAGGTTAAGTACTTGATACCTGGAGCCCGCTAGGAAAGCAAACCAGGGTTGGCTCTGCGGTGTGAATCTCCGTGTTTTGAAGAAGCCAGGAATCCAGAATGGCTGCTTTATGTGGGATTTCTTAATTTCTTCAGCCTCTTGGGTGAAAGTCAGAGCTCTGTGAAGGTAGGTGTGCGCGGTATTTTGCAAGCAGACATGAGCTCGCTCTGCCCATGCTTCAAGCCAACTGGACACGCGCCAGCCCCGCACCGGAAGCCATACAGCTGTGTGAGCGAGGATGTCAAGCCCCAGCCCCGTCTCTCTGCAGGGCTTGTTAGCTCGGGTTTGGGGTTGTACTAACCACAGCTACATGTCCTCTGCATCGGTACTGGCTTGCGTCTGGCCAGGCTGGAGTGCAGGCAGGGTGAGCCTTTGTCAGCCTGCCAGATACCATGTAGACATAGCCTTCCTCACCCTAGGTAGCAATTTCTCAGGCACTTAATTTTCGTTGAAGTCAGCATGAGCAAATGTTAGTCATCTTGAGTAACGGTTGCCAAAGGAGGTCCTTTGTGTAATGCATAGATTTAGCAATCTGGGCATTGACTTTGCATTACTAATGTTTGGTCTGCTTTCTCCCAAGCCTTTCCACTCTCTTGGTCACACTGTCAATCCCCTTTCCTGCTAGCTGCTCCAGTCTGTAATTGCATCTGACTGCAGTGATACAGTTGTCAGCCCTGGAGAAGTCTCTAGACTTTATCACTACCCTCCCTCAGGCAATGCAGTTTGCCTCCAGCCCTGAGAGGCTGGTTTGGAGTCTCTTGAAGTTGTTGAGATCTCGATAGTGCATTATGGTGATATTGCACTTTCTCTTCACCTTGAAGAAGGGAGTGGCAATTCAGCCCTAAGAGAAGCAGTGACTTTAGCGAGCTGGTGTTTCTTCCCTGGGGAGTGTAATAAAGGCTTCACCCTAGACAGTAAAAACGATGCTGCACAGAGTAAAATAAAAAAATTAAAAAAGAAGTTGGTGTTGGCTCATGTTTCAAAGTTATCTGAGCTTTGATTGGTTTCTGTAATTCAAGGAGTTGTAGAAGTACATTTTACACATCCTTTTATTGCCTGTTACTAATGCACTAGTATTCCCTCCTACTTAGCTGCTAGCTGAGGAAACTTGAACTTCATAGTGATATAAAAGCTTGAAATTGTCCAGAAAAATTCTGCTTCCTTCACTTTTTGGTGTGCTAGCACTGGAGTTCTGTAAAAACCCCCACATGATATAGGTGTGAAACTGTGGTCTGTTCAACCCACTAAAAACGTCATGATGACTTCTGTCAGGTTTCTCATAAGGATATGCTTCCTAAGAATTGAGAAGAATAACAAATGTTCACTTTGCATCAATTATTAACGTTTCAAATTGTGTTCTTCTTCGTACTGGAATGAAGCACAGACTTAGAGATGGAATTTTGTTTTCAGTTGATGCCCCATCCATGGAAACAATCAAGGTCAGGTTGGATGCGGCTCTGAGCAACCTACCTGATCTAGTTGAAGAAGTCACTGCTTATTGCAGGGGGATTGAACTAGATGACCTTTAAAGGTCCTTTCCAACCTGAACTATTCTATGATTCTATGATTTTGGTTCAAACCTGATGTCTTCTGGGTCAGTGTCACTGTTGTTTCTTCCTCCCAGATCATTTGCAATCTGACAAGAGTTGAATATGGGTCTCATGACTACCAGGGCAGGTCCCTGACCACTAAGCAACTCTTTCTCTCTCCTGCACAGTCTTTCTGATGAAACTTCACTGAAACTCAGCTCTTAATGCAGGTCGTCTTAGCTGTTAAGAATCTTTGATAGAAGTGTTCTGAGCAGCTCTAGTCCACAGCCTTCAAACTTGTTTTAAGTTTAACCACGTAAGTCAAATCTGTAAGATAGGATCTGTGGTGTCCTGCGAAAAGGAATGGGCTTTATATATTGATTACATTGCTTGTAATGGTACAGTTATCCTCCAAGAGCTTTTTTAAGGTGGTGGATGAAAGAAAAGCCTTCCAATTTTCTCTTCCACGTCCTGTGTATCCCAGCTAGATTCCAAATGAGATCTGAAAGTCGCGACATGGGTCTCTCGGCCCTTGGGTGTTACGAGTGTCCTCTTACACCTGTGAGGAAAGCAGTGGAAACATACCTTGTAGAGTGGATGCACTTCATAGTTTGAGAGATGTAACCTAGTTTGTCAGCTATCACAAAACACTCATTTCATTTCCATTGCTACAGTTTTGGCTAGAACTGTTGAAGCCCTGCAGGGTTCAGTTCATAAGGTTGTATGTGAACTGAACCCTGTTCTCAGGTTGAGGAAGGGTGGGTGGAGAATCAAACCTTTCAAGTTTGCTTAGAGGGACGAGTCTGAGAAATTCACACCTGCAGAACTCCTCATCCTCTTCCTCTACTCGCATGTGCACTGAGCCTTTAGCATGCTTTGCTCAGGACTTTATAGCGATCCTGGTAGTATTTTCTCTCTATTTGTTTCTGGCTTTCTCTGCTGAGTCACTCAAAGCCCTATACAGTTCTATACAGTCCTTTCCTCTCCTGCGGGGCTCTAGGTGCTGCCACTAACTAGCTCTTACGTTGTTGTAAAGTACGTCCAGGATCTGCCCCACACTGTAGGTTACCTTGTTGCGGATTTGTTCTTCTATTGCTAATTCACATGTGGAATCTGTCTCTCTGCCCAAGTTCATGAGAAGTGTGGTTTATAATTTGTAGAAAATACGGTAGGGACACAGTTCTGCTCAAGCTACTAAGAACAAACACCAATGCAATATTGTGGCTCATTAAGGATGTTTGCAGCAAGATCCACATCCAAAAAACCCCAACCCAAAATTCAGTAGGCAAAATCATATTTATATTCCACAGCCATGATATGGCACGTGCAAGGACTCGGCATTTTTAGTTCACAGTTGTGTCCCTATAAGTGTCCCCTTCTTGAATATTCATATTAATCCAAAATCTGTTTTGCTGTGTTGGCTGTATTCTGTTCTTGCTTACACCCTGTTGCTTACCAGGAATTAAATACTTCTAGTGGCAAAACATATTAAAGATAATATAATAAAAGAACAGGATTTTGTGTACGCTCCCAATTACCTTAATGAGTATACATATTTTTGCTTTGGTTGTAGGGACGTTTTAATGTGGCTCCTCAACTTGGCACAAAGTAACTCCATTTCTTGTTACTTCCCATAGGTGTCCTAAGAAGGAACAATGAGTGATTTATCTGCATGGTCCACCTCACTTTTCTCACAGTGAGAGTATAATTTCTCCGTTTAAGTGCAGTACAGAACATGTGGCTGTGAACATGTGGATTCTGGTGGAATACAGATTCCCTCTCCTCTTGATGCTAGAAATAGCAATAGCACTGAGCAGTCAAAATATTTCAGTCTCTCGTTCTAACTGTATTTGAGTGTGCCTGTGTTTCGTGTCCTGTTATCATTGCAGGAAAGAATCTCCTGTCCTTGATAGCTTTTTTTGGTGCTTTTTGCAAACATGAGAGTGAAGAAGTAAGGGGGAGCTCTTCTACAACAAATATCACTGCATGGTCTGGGATCTTTTGGAAAGAAACCTGTTTTTTTTTAAATTTCTCTTCCAACAGTTGCTATTATTAAGATATTCATTCTTGTAAAGGGATGTTAAATAATTAAGCCTGTGGAAGGGGCAACATCAACAAATGCTGGAATATATTTAAATAATGAAGAACATCTTTAATTTGTACATGTAAAACAATTGTGGTCCGATGGCAGGTTAAGCATTCTTATCTATTAAAATGTACTTGCCTCTCCTTTAGAGGAAGAAGGTTGTCGTTTCCTATACTCTCCCTCAGCCTGAGCCACTTCAAGGCTTCCTTCTCTTCAGTCAAAAAGAATCAATTATGTGTTGCGGTTGATTTCCCCCAGAATACTTTGATTGCTTCATTTTGTTTTAGCTGAGAGCGCTCAAGTCGTTCCTCTTTATACAGGAGGGAAGAGGGGTGTAGAAATTGCCACGTCTGTAACCAAATAACCTGGCCTTTAGTGCGGATTCCTAGTGATTCAGAATATTGACAGCAATCAGGAGTCTCAGGCTGTTGAAACTTCCCCGCTAATTGAACTGGGAAAGGTAAACCAGTTTCAGTGCTCCGCACGCTGTAATTGCAATAATTTAATTTAGCTATTTAACCTGTAATTCAGTGGTATTTATTAAAGAGCATAGGAGAAAATGAGGCCATTAGGAGCCAGAGATGAATACATTGAAATGAAAATGAACACTTCTAACTGCTAGTTGACCTTCGTTTTGTAGCAGGTTTTATTAGGCTGGTCACGGTAATTACTGGGACGTGAATCATGGAGAAAAGTGAATAATTCTGTAATGAACATTTTTATTCATTATCTCACATTTTCAGGAACCAGAAAAGTATCATGTAAAAGTATCTCCAGTGTTCTCCTTTTGTTTGTTTTTCGACAAATAATGGTTTGTGGACAATAGCTGGGTGCAAAACATCACTCCGCTGTGAGAATTCGTGTCACGCTGAATTGATGGGCCCACGGTGCTCCGCATGCAGCATGCGGGGTACGCTCAGGGAGACAGAGCAGTTTGTAAATCGAGCAGGAATCTTAACAGTAGACATAGGACATGCTGGTCACCTGTGCTCAAGCTCAGGAGGGCACATACTGGGACAAGAGCTGAGATACTGAAGATTTCGAGTTGGTCATGCTGGGCCCTCTGGGCTCGAGACCTTTCACCGCGCCAAGGTACAGGTCGTTTGCAGACAGGTCTTCCTGAAGATCAGTGTGCTGTTTTGGGGAGTAAAGTCAGCATCCATGGAGGCCTCCAAATGGTTTTTTAAGGGAAGAGCGAGATCTCTCCCCACACCACTCTGCATGAGCAGTAGAGCAAGCGTCCTCCATTCCTCCCCTGCTTCAGCTCACATCGGCATTTCCAATGCCAGCCTAGCTCTGGAGCAGAAGAACCGCATCCCCAGGGATTGCTCCGGAGGAGAGAGGGTGGAGGGAGCCAGGGTGGGTGGACTGGTGGCTCTGGCTCCTGCAGACGCTGCTCAGGGACTGCTGTGTGTCGCTGGGGAGCAAGGGAGGGGACCCGCGCCCTGCGGGGCGGTGGGACCCCCGGCGCTGCCCTGTGTCCATGCCCGTGCGCCGAGCAGCACGCTCCGCCGGGCATCCTGCCACCGCAGCCCTCAGGGACGTGTTGTTCGTTAAATCTGCTCCTTCGCTGCAGCAAATGGTGTGGGGTTAGTGTCTCGGCGAGGACGAGTATGGGCAGCGTTTCGGCAGTCGCGCTGTGATTGATATTCTGTTCGCTGCTCTTGAACACTCTGATCGTTCTTTTTACCACTCTTGTTTTCTTACTAGTGTTATTAAACCAGCCAGACTCTACAGGGACCTGGCCTCCTGCACTCCCACAGTTCACAAGATGTGGAGGGTTTTTCTTTTGGTTTGGTGGTCTTTTTAAAATTTTTTTAATTTTTTCTTTTTTTAATATTTTTGGTTTTGTTAATTACTGCCCGATACAATGAGATGTAAGTTCAGTGTGAGCAGTGCAGTGAGGAGGGTTGCACGCCAAATCCCTCCAGCATATCTGCACTACCTGTGGCCACAGTAATTCTAACATGGATAAAGAGGGTGAATTTATTGATTGTAATTATTCACCCTGAAGAGGATGTTAATAGTTTCAGGTTTGAAGATATGCATGCTGGAGATGATCTTTGCTAGACATTATTTTCTCTACTTAAAAGTGGACAATAAACCTACACTAAGCAGCAGTGATGAAAAACTGCAGCTGCGCTAACCTCTTAATTTCCTGAAGTGTGTGTTTTCTTACTTGAAGCTCTGAGATTTTCAGTCTGACTTTTAAAAGGAGCATAGATCTCATTTAGCTTTAAAGACACCCGGCGATGCACATTCCCAAGATAGGTTTCCTAATTTCTTTCACTGTCTTCACTTTGAGGCACATCTCAGTCCCACTGGCAAATCTCTCACTGAGACTGACATTGACTTGAGACTTGGTATTCAAATGGCTGAGGCTATATTCTGTGGGTTTAAGCTGGTAAGTGGCAAGTTGTGAATACTTTTAGCATTCACCTGGGGTCAGAAATTAGACATAACTTAAAAACTGGGGTTGGAGGTGCGTACTTATGGAGAGGCATCAAGAAGCTGAGCTGAAGAAAGGGTATGTGATATTTTCCAGTTGACTCATTTTCCTGCCATATCCCCATACCTGCAAGCTACCACATTGCACAGCCTAGAATGCCAGCCTGGTAAAGATGCCACTGTTTGCACCAGTTTTCTTTACCTGATACTGGTTTTACCTCTACCTCACTGAAGAGTATAGCCTGAATGCTTGCTGGGGATTGGAAGGCACTCTCCCCTCTTTGGAATTTGGCAACGTGATCTCAGGGAGGCTTGCCAAGTCTTTTGTGGGGGATTTAGTTACCTATGACTAGTTTTCTTTAGAATACTGCCACATTCTTCTGGGCCCCTGTTGCTAAATGGAGATGTACAAATGAGTGTTTGACCACCCCCATTCAGTGATCAGCCAGAAAACTTAATCTTGGGTCAACCTAATAGGGTCAAGTTTTATTACTAATAGTTTTCATCTGCAGTGGCTAGTTAACAATTATGGATGATATGTGAATGCTGACTCAATATTGCCAGGATACTCAAGGATTTGAGAAGGCTTAATACAGCTCGGAGTTTAAGAACAATTAGCAGATTCTGGGCTGCATTTGTTTGCCTTCTGTATTCAAATGGGTAGAACCGAATGTTCTTACTATAGACATTCACTTTGCAATGCAAGAGTTAAAAATCCTTGCTGTACATTTTTCTACACCTACATCAAAGATACTGTCGTGGTGAGAGTTACAGATGTACCCATACAAATGGATGTACATGCAACATATTCCTTATATTTTCAATATACATTTTATACACACACATATGTACCCGCATGTGTATACGGATAGGTAATAAATAATTTTACCATTAATTTTTTGTTTGGAAACAAATGCAACCTGTGATAATGGTATACTTTTTCTAGCACAGGATCTTTTTAAGCCATAGACTGTGCCACTGGGGACTGTACTATGAGATAATTGACCTCCACGTGAGTTATGTGTCCTGAGTCTAAAGCAAGGGCGCACATGGTGGCATCAAAATCAATTATCTCACAATCCATCCCCCAGTGGAAAGGGCTACTGCAGTTAGAACAGACCCATGAAAAAGATTTAGATATTTTAAAATGTTTTCAGTGACTTAATTTTTATAAATAATGTTATTGCATTATGCAAAGAATGGTGGTGGATTAAACTATGCTATATGTACTTACTGATGGACTCTGTATGAGTGCTCACTAGCTGGGGATGAAATCTCACTGGGGTATCACTGGTGGAATATCACCAAGGCTGTATTAACCAGACTGACTCCATTGCTGCCATGCAGGTGACTGTCAAGTAGGTGCATCTTCATTTCCTCTGTGGTCGTCATCCTCTTGCGTGTGTCAGGGAGCTGCAGAAGTAATGGACAGAGCTGCTAAGCTACGAGGACAGAATTCCACCTCTGCCAACCCTTGCAAACCCTTGGCAGGGTAAAACTATCTGGAGGGAGCAAAGGTATTTAACTCAGAAAATAGGGATGGTGTCCCCAGTCAGAGCCTGATCACCCAAATGATCATAGCTAAACTATCATGTTCTGGAACTTTGAAACTCTTCTATTGCCCAGTTGCTTGGTTACAGGATCATTTATCATCTATTCTGGTAGCAGGGTGAGAGGTGGGGGAACTGGAGGGAAGGGGGGCGAAGATTACATGTGCTGTTGAAAATGCAATGAGCACATTCGATCATATCTAATTCCCATTTATATTACTGTGGATGTCCCTACTGCCCAGCTGCCCTCTCAAAGACTCAGAGCTATGGGATTTTTTGATGCATGAATGAAGACTGGGAAGAGGGCCAGCATGCAGTTCATAGACTTCTTCATCGTTTATTACCTTCTAGTTTTAATTGTTTTCCTGCTTCTCTCGAGATATTTATCTAGGAGGAATTGTACTATGCAATGCAGACACACGAGGTGGCAACTGAAGATTGCTTGTTAGCTCAGTGCACTGTACAATAGATGGATCTTAATAAAATAGAGAAGACTATTTACATTAATAGAAGAGGCCCATTTGTAAACCTTTTATTACTTAAGTGCACAAGTTTGACTCCTGTTTCTCCATTATGGAAGTGTGGGTTATATAATAATCACCACATAACTGCATTGTCTGTATCCTTATAGTAACGAAAATCAGGTCTCTCCCTATGTCACTCCGTTACACCCTATTGTGTCTGCAGGGCTACATTTATCTCTGGTAAAAGGCTCTGGTAGATTTACAATAGGGCAAAATTTGGTCTGCTTAGTTTCCGACTGGTACTTCAGCAGTGGAAAAATTAAACAGAAGCCACCAGAAGAGAGCTTGATGGTAGGAGGTAAAACAAAGAGGAAGTTGGCAAACGAGGGAAGGATAATTGGTGAGGAAAAGATAGGAATGGAGTGTGTGCATCACAGAGTGAGATTTGAAGGGAGGAATTCAGATCTCTAGTTCCATGTAGCTTCAATGGAGCTTCACGGTCCTTTTCTGTGGGCACCTTTTAGATGTCACCCTCACTGCCATGTGGATTCTCCCGTCAGAGCCCGGTGGCTTTGTTGCAGGCAGTACCTCTGGTTACCTTTCACGGTCCCCGTGCTGCTTCCCAGCCCTGCCCAGTCCCGCTGTAACTGTGTGCCACGGCCACAGCCTTTCCTGCTTGCAGAGCTGGTGATGGCTGAGAGGGGGGCAGCACATGGCTGAGGTGCAGAGGAACTTGGTGTGCGTTTGGTCAACCTCCAGTTCCCAAACCTGACATGAACACACTGGTGTACCCCGGGGGGGGAGAACTGGCAGTGTGGAGCCATGTGAAATACGGCCCCAGCCTTTGCCGGTCGGTGCTTTGTGTTTTCAGAGCACCGCACACTGTGCAGGAGATGTGACAAATCGCTCCGAATCTCCGAGGAAGGTCAAGCCTGTAGGCTGAAGCAGGAGTGACCACTTTGATTTACGTCCTCTTTGATTTGAAGAATAAAAAGATGCAAGTCCCTTTCCATGCTTTGAGGGCTAGAGGATTAGGGGGACTTTCATGCCTCTGTCCCATTTTAGTCCTCAGGAAGGCAAGGTTTATGCATTACTCCAATTCCTTTTTTCAAACGCAGGAGTGCAGTTGCGAACAATTGTGCGTGCATTGGGGCTGGGAAGAATTGAAAGCCACTAAATGTAGGGGATCTTCCTCAGTGGAGGAAGTGGCTCTAGAAACAGGCATTTGTGAATCGATACCTCAAAAATTATTATTTCTCCCAACACTCAGTGACCTTGAATGCTTACCTTGCCTCTTGGGGGAGTGGATAGGGCTGCTCATTTTGTCATCGTGAAAGTTCGTGTTCTTCACCGAAGCAGTCAGGGCTTCTCTGTATGTCTGGTACCTAGCATTCACTGTTAGTCAATTGGGAGAGTATTTGTTGACTTTGATGGGTCTGCTGATCAGAGTCCATGTTGCCAAGTTCAGTAGACAAAGCATATACACCAGATTTATCCATTCCTCATCCATCTTGACAAAGGGATAAATATTGACCCAAGTGTTCAATCTTGTTTCCCTCCCACCCCCCCGCTCCCAGCAAAACCCAGAGAACATGTTTTATGGATAGAGCCAAATGACCAAGCTTCGATAAAAATACCTTGTACTTGTAGATATGAAATAGAATCAATTAGTCTGAGTAACAGGTCATCTTACCTGAGAAAGCACACATCATTAGGTCTAAAAAGATGATCATATGTAATTTATAAATATATATCATATGTATTTCCTACTGAGTTAGGAAAAAACCTTTTACCGTCATATATTTTTAATTGTATGTTAAACGTCAGAGTATGTGAATCAGCTTGATTTAAAAATACAAAAGACCTGAAGCACCCTAATAATAAATCTGTAGGTGTGTGTTGGGAAAGAGATGCAGTTCACATGACTGATGAGATATTAACAGTTTTGACCTGATCTCTCAGTGACTGATATTGATAACTAATTTCTAGAGTGCACCGAGGCTCCCATACGGCACAGCGTCCGTTGAGGTTGGGGGGTGGGTGCAGCTCACGCTGAGTCCGGTGTTTCTAAATGGGGTACTTGAAGCAACTGGATTCATTTTTGTGAATCACGGCTGTAAATTTAGAAAGCAGAAAATACCTGTTTCATAATGCTGCCCTGATTCTGCCCATGCGACATTATTTTTGTCGTGTACTCTCAAGTGCTCCTCCTCGTCTGAGACAGTGCCGGCTTGGGGCTTCTCTGAAGGATTTGCCGGCCTCAGAGTTAGGAAACGTTTTCCTGATAATCAGCCTACACTGTCACTGGCCCAATTAAATTCTTGTTATACCCCAGTGGGATCCCCCAAACAATTCCTTGGCATCCTCACTATCTGTCCCCTGTCAGACACTCCTGGATGCTTATCTGGAGCCTCCCGCCAAACTCCGGCTATAAGTCAGCCTGATTGCTCTCTGTTCTGTGCATGTCCGAGGCCCTTCTTGCTGCTTTGCATCCCATATCCCTCAAGTGGCATTTTTTCATAAATCTGGTGTGCCATGATGTTTTCGTTAGAAAATAACTTCTCCATAGAGTTAAGCATCTGCCTGAGATAGATTGATAAAGGCAAAACAACCCAGACTGAAGGCTGTCAATTAATCCCTCTGTCACCCAGCTCCGTCTGCTGGTCTCAGGAGTCATAGAGGAAGGAAGGCTCTTGATCACTGCTTGATCCACAGACAATAACATCGAGCTGTGGAAAATACCCTTACTGCTCAATTTCTACACTTCAGTCAGCCTTTGCTATGCACATGGGCCAAATTCAGTCCTCAGTTTCACTATCCCAGGGTGTTCCTAAAGTCAGAATCTGATCCACGGCAAGACTAAATGGGAAACTATTTTTCCACAGAACAATGACCAAAGACTGTGTATAATTCTGTGCACCTTGCTAATTGGAGCGTGTTGTCAAATTGAAGGTAATTCAGAGAAGAACAACAAAAGTGATTAAAATGTTGGCAGCATTGTTTCATAGAGAAAGATGAAAAGAACTAAAAATATATGAGCAAGTTGTATAAGAAGCAGGTAGAGGGACTATGATTCAAGTAACAAGGAACACTGGGGGTGATTCAGTAGTGTGACAACCCTCCAGGCCCGATTTCCAGAAGGTTTGGAGTGAGGTTGTGAAGTCTGTGAAGCCAATGGGGCATCAATATTGGCTTGATGCTACGCACCAGGTGCATTTTCAGAATGAGAGCCATAGCCAGGAATAACAGGTAAACTGAACTATGTGTAAAATGAGCATTAGGAAAAACTTCTGAACCATGGCTGATTTTCAGGCTGCAGAGCTTTCTTAAGGGGTGGAAAAACACCGAGTTTCAGCAAAGTACTTACAAACCAATCTCCTAGCATTTGGTGAATGTGTCTCCTTTGTTTGAGGCATTTAAACCTAGATTAGATGTTAAAGCTAGATTAGATGTTCAACCTAGACTAGGAACAGAATCTATTCAGTCGATCAGAAATCAAGAGCAAACGAACTAAAGGAAGGATGCTTTGGGAAGGAGCTGCCACATCTGACTTGTGCCCAATCCTTTTCTGTCTGCTGTTAGTTACAAGTTTGCCTCCTGTGGAATTGGTAAGGATTTGGTTGAAGTAAGAATTGTGTAGAAGCAGAAAGTGTGATTTTGCTGTCGGTATCGCTAGGGAGTATTTTGTGATGGTCTGCTGCTGTGACGCACTCAGGTTGCACTTGGCAGCACGAGCGTCCCTGCTAAATGCCCCGTGTGTCAGGCAGCAGACCCAAAGCCGATGCAAGTTTTTCACTCACACCAAATGGAGGTGTGGAACTCCTTGCTGCAGGACTTCACAGGAGCTAAAGTAACAAATGGGTTCAGAGAAGGACGAGGCAAAATCAGGAAGATTTGGTGGGTGGTTAAAAAAAATTCTAATCTGATGTGGATCCACCCCTGGCACTGGCAGGCTCTAAATTGTTGATTGCTGGGAGCTGGGAGGTCTGGATAGGGTCTAGTTGTGAACATTTTTCTGCCTTGAATCATGTGCTCTTTCCCCAAACTTCTGCTGGTAGCCATGGTTGAAAGCAGGGTCCTGCATGTGGGCATGACCCAGGGTTTTTATGTTCTTATATGACCAAGTGTGGTTGTGTCTCGTTGATGCAAGTCTCACTGATTTCACTCTGTCCTGAAAGAGACCTCGAGGTTCCAGCCCAGCATGCCATCATTTCTCCCACTGTCTTCCTCCATGAAGTCAATGCAGTGTTTGGGTCTGGCCTGGACACCCTCTTCCACCAGTATAACTGAAGGGATCTTTCAGACAGATAATCCAGAATACTTCAGGGTATAGATCGTATTAACTGATTGCCACCCCAGTTTAGCTGACCTGTTTTAGCATACCCGTATAAATTTACAGTGAGAAATTTCCTGATATAGCCAGTTTTAAGCTGACAGAAATAGAGGCTACGCTGGGGTTTGCACTGGTTAAAGTGAGTCCTTTTGATTAAACTGGTGCCAAATTCTGTGTGGACAAATCCTCGTATTGTGACAGACCCACAGATCCTCCCTTTCCTCTGACAATCATATCAGGCTGGTGAGTCCTATGGACCCACTCTAATAGAAATGGAATTTTTACCATGCAAATCTTATTACCTAAAGTGCCAATGAAACTAATGGGATTTTGGATAGTAAAAAATACTCTGTATATGATACATAGTTTGGAATATAAATTCATTGGGGGGGGGAGATGTAGGGAAAAGGAGCTGTTATTACATGTGGTCCTTCGTGACTTTGGAGGACCTGTTCCTCCCAACACCCCTCAGCTCCCCCTTGATTTCAGTGGGACCAAAGTGGCGTTTAGCATCTTGCTGAGAACACTGAGTTCTTTGCAGAATTTTCTTTTCAAAATACACAACTAAATGTCCGTTTGCTTTAGAATTCATTTGAGCGAGGGGAACAAAAATAAAAAATATCCCAAATGCTCCACTCGAAGGACAGACATCAAGAAGAATATAAATTTTTCCAAAGGGAACCATTTTTTGCTGTGGAGGTCGGCTGAATGTGTCAAGAACACAGGGACCATTTGGACAGGTTTTGACAATCTCTAGATAAAAAAAAAAAGGCTGATTATTTAGATAACATTTTAATTCATACCTCCCCCCTCCCCATATACACACACCTATACATGGTGTATGTTATCCATATGCTCGTGTCCTCAGGCTGCCAGCCTGCGGGGCAACTCTCAGGTTGAGGACTGTGTCAGCAGATCCAAAGTTAATAACTGAAGTGCTGCAACCACTACAGCCTGGAAAACTGTCTCCTACAGTCCCTATACGTTGTGATAAGACAGCACAACTTGCAGAGGGTTCAACGCCCCTTGTAATTGCTTGGGCAGAATTCCTACTGACTTTGTGGGGAGCTCAGTGTATGTGTACTTTCAGGCCTACAATATTTTAAAGCAAAATCTTTTTAATAACCTACAGCATTGTGCCATTTCGATGGGGATGCTGATTACTTGGGTTCCTGTCACCTGGGAAGCAAAGATGCAATAAACGATACCTTTATTTTTGTATTTATTTTAATGAAACACGCAGAAAAGGCACTTTAGAAAAGTGGAGGAAAGAGGAGGAGGTCAGATAGAAACAACTGCAGTCTGATGTTCGTTTTTGTGGCGTTGATAGTTATTATTCCCAAAGAAAATAATGTCCTTTTTTATTTGCTTTTAACATTTTGCCCTTGGCATCTGTTCCATCCATTGTGGACTAACCTAGACTCTGTTCTCTGACGATGGGTTAAAGCGAGCACTTACTGAAAAGCATTCTCTACTTAATTACTTTTCCTTCTTCTGGAAGCTATTTTTTTTATAGTCACATGTTAATTGTGTATTAGTAGGCCTTTCTGATTAGTTGAAAACATAATGAAACCTTTGTAAACAACGGGGAGAAAAAGGGAGAGGGAGGGAGGGAGCGGGAAGGGGGGAGAAAGGGACAGGGAGAAGGAGAGGTGTGAAGTGGGGGCTGGACTGGTGGGGGGGGGAGCTCGGCGAATTTTGAAAGGCAGCAATAATGCCAGTGGAAATTTCTGGGTGTTTTGAATGACAACTTCCCTCGCCCAAATTAATCAACTTACTTAACGAGAAATGAGATGCATGGAGATGCAAATTGCTGTCGGTCTCCAAAAGCAGGGTGGCGAAGGCAGCAAGTTGGAATGGCGTGGAGGGGGGCTGAGCCGCAGCTGTCCACTAACAAGTCACTCCTATTTGTAAATGGCACGGAGCTGAATAACGGTTTTGTTACTGGCTTTCTCGCTCTCTCAGCCCTAGGTAGAAATGCTGCATTTGTTTCCTGCGACTATTTCAGCCAGATAGATGTCCTCCTCTTTCATCTCGCCTGCCCGTTTGATTCCCACAGTGGAGCCCTGTGTTCCCCGCACGCCCCAGCCTACCCCTGACGGGGCGGAAAATTTGGGTGCAGGAGGAACACAGGCTCAGGTGCAGGGTCTCAAACACACAAGGTGATATCAGGAATTATTAAGTTATCTGTGCGCCCCTCAGAAGGGGAGGAAATTTTTTTTCAAAACAGAGAATAAATGGTCCTTTAGACCCAATTCAGTGCCGCCCGGAGCCCAGCCGGCGCAGATTGGATTCGGTGAATCAGCTGAATCAGGCCCTCTTCTCAGAGATGTTTTTTTTTTCTTTTCCTGGAAAGCTGCTCCTGAAACACAATTCACATTGGTTGTTTTTTAAAAGGACTATCCTCTGTTTGTAGAGCTGGATTTTGAAGGGGCAGAGCCTTCCCCCCCCGCCCCTGTCCTCCGCCCCCACCCCCTT
>Ga0065711_1008448_pt1 | contig 24011 bp, 14 predicted proteins | sample Hoacrofraction12_FD_59098 | JGI IMG/M metagenome (GOLD analysis project Ga0065711, IMG submission 59098) | Hoatzin crop microbial communities from Cojedes, Venezuela - Epithelial fraction 12 v2 (version 2) | ecosystem: Host-associated > Birds > Digestive system > Esophagus > Crop | place... | reverse complement strand
CAGAGCAATTGGCAATATTTGGCCTGGTTGTGAGTAACACTCTTGCTTTTAAAAACAAAGAAAGAAACAGAATCCCAAACACAGGAGTCTCTATTAGAAGGACTCTCTTCTCTCTCCTTTAGAAAGGCTTTTAATGCCTGGGATGCTGAGAAGATCTTTTGTCCTCAGAGTGTGTTTTTTATACTCTTTTAAATGAGTATTTTTGATATGGAAAGTACAGTTACCTGACAGGATTTTCTCTTGCCTGAAGAACCTAGTCTGAAAGGATTTTTTTTTTTCTGTGCTTTATATGATGAGGTATGTGAGAGGGGAAAAAATTTGTCAAGAACAGGGCTCTTACAAATCCTCTGAAGCATGGTTTTGTTTTGTAAGCATCATCAAGTTGCTAATTATGCAGTTAGTAATGTACAGGGAGATTTGTATGTCACTGCTTGCTCTTCAGAGTAGCTTCTTCCCTGCTTGGTGTGGTTTCTATGAATTATTGAGGTTTATTTTTCCCTTCTCTCTTAAGGTCCTTGCTAAATCTAATCCTTAATGAATGTGATTTTAAGGTCAAGAATGTTGTTCCTGTTTTACCCGCACATAATGTAATAGGAAGGGTGTCAGAGAGGAATTAATTTTATAGCACACAGCATGTATGATGACTGTGCAAGTCTCTGCTCTTGCTGGTGTTAAGTGTTTCTAGTAGGGACATCCTTCTGTTTCGGGGATGAGAATCACCTGACAAACAACTTTTTATAAGACTCACTGACTTCCTTTTCGAGGAATCTTTCTGCAGTTACTTATGAGCTCAGGTGGACCCAGGGCTCGCTTCATTTTTTGTCTCTGTAAACAAGCGAACACAGGCACCAACAGTTTAAAGATGAATTATTTCCCTTTTTTTTTTTTCATCTGCTTATTTAGATGGATGCAGAATTTTGGTTTTCTAGGCTTTTCTTTCATCGGGTGCTGAAGGATGGATACCTGGAAACACCACGTGGTGATGTGCAAGCTCTTTTGAGAGTCTGGAGGCATCTTTAGGAAACACACACATGTGCCCTCAGATTTTAAAAGCCTGTGCTCGGGGAGAGGCTGGCAGCCAGAGCTTATCCTTTGGACAGGCAGTGGAAGGGAATGGGTGGTGCTGCTAGAGGGGTGGGATGTGAAGAGAGACACCAGAGTCATTAAAGGCCTGAGTTTATTGCCAAATCTTGGAACGTACAGAATGTTTTTCTCTTCTGGTTTTGCTTTTTTTTTTTACCTTCCTGGTTTTTGTTTTTCTTTTATTCCTCCTTCCTGCTCCCTTTTACTAATTACTTCTGTTTAATATTTTTGTTCTTTTTGCTCTATGTTGTCAGTATTCGTCCTACATACCATCACTGAGTACTACAATATTCTTCTTAAGCTTTCTGCCCTAGGACTTCTTACCAGGTCGGATGAACTAGGATTATTTTTATTAATTTTTTGATTGTTTTGCCTCTCAGTGGGTTGCCTCTTCTGCTCATCCACAATATTTTCAGCCTAACTTGTTTACTAAATATAGCTGTGTCTTGATGTTCTTTAACTGCTGGCTTCCCAGCTGCTTTCCTGACTTTTCCATGTCTGTACCGCTCTACTTTTCGTGACAGTGCTGTTCGTTGGGAAGGGTGACTTTTTTTTAGCAAATGTTGGAGAGTCCGGTTTCTTCCTTTGGTCGGTGTCTACACTGCCTTTCTGTCCCATCTAATGATGTGGATTGCATGCTCTTGCAGCTTTTAGGTAAGATACTTTTGAGTGCAAATCTGTCTTATTGCAGAAGTAGGCTTAATTTTTGTATTTAAATATGTTTTATTTAGCTTTCTGGAGCTGGTTGTACGTATGAGTGACTCTCACGCATAATAAAAGTGCAGTGGAGGGGGCAGGAGACAAAGCAATATAGCTATGTTCTATAAACAGTTACGATATATTTTGGAGAGGTATAGCTACCTTGGATTTCAGATGTGGTATTAAATTAAAGCAAAATACTCACTCTTGTCTTTTGCCTGATTCTTTCTTGTTTCACTGAAACTCAGCTCGTAGCTGTGAATACAGTGCTCCAGCCTGGGGCTGGTTCCCACTTCTCCTGCCAGTTTCTTTGGGCTTAAAAAAAAGGAGGAGGGGGATATGAAACCAAACTGTTTTATGTCTGAATGTATTTTGGATTTGTGTAAACAGTTTTAATGCATCAAGCTAAATTGGCAGGCTTTCGTAATCCTCTGGGAAAATTGGGAGTTTGAAACCCAGTGGATAAATTAAAGTCACAAATGCTTCTAAGCCCCAGATTTGGCTCCCTGAAGAGACGCTGTAAATTAGTTAGGCCTAGAAATGTGGTTCAGTTAAAGTAAATGAAAATGCTTTTTCATGAGAACTTTATAATTTTAAAGACAAAAGAGTTGGATTTCTTTATTCAGAGTTGAGGACACAAAAGCAAGAAAATGGCTATTAACAGGAGAAGTTTATATTTGCTGTCCAAACACAAGAGGTAATGATTTCACCACTTTTTATGGTTTTTAATGAAATTATGGCATAAGGGTAATAGAAATTGTTTGAGTACTTAATTTCAGTCAGAGGCTGAGGTAAGCAAGCCCTCACATGCGCAACTAAATTAACAGTCCAGCATATACACAAAATGAATGGTTGAACTATTAGTTTGCTTGCAGTTTACTGTATGTTACGTTTTTTTCCCTCTTTTGAGAACAAAAGAAAAATGTCGCTTTTACATCAGGGTTCTGACGAGCTGTGCGCCCATCGCTGTACAAAACAGCAGCAGCAGGGTGGGCTCCGGCTTGTTTCCTTCCCCCTGACTCACGGTCACAAGCAGACCATGCCGTTTTCTTAAGAGGTTTCCTGTTGTGTGCATTATATGGATCTTTAGTTAATTAGACCTCTGAATTTCATTGGCAAACTTGGTTTAAAAATGGCAGAATAAAGCCCAATCTTGCAGTTTTTGAGTATGGACATCACCTCCCCAAAATAACTTTTTTTTTTTTTTAGACTTTTATTATACATCTTGCAGTACCTCTGGCTTTTGTAACTAATAGACAGATTTTGGAGTGGCTTTGAATTGTAGAGGTAATCCTTTAGGTAGGGTATGGCTGACCGAATTGCTTTCCAGGAGCAGCAGATATTGGAAACCTGGCCATGTGGAATAGAAGGAAAAGCGTTGCTGTTGGAGATTTGCTCACACGTCTCTGGTTTGACGTAGCTGTGGTGAAATTGTGCTGTGAGTCAGGGCAGTTCTGAGATGACTGCTGCACGCATGCATCTGGGCTTCTCTGGGAGCAAAGTCCACTTCAGATGTGTTAACGTGCATCGCAACTGTTACGGTTTGGGGTTTTTTTGGATGCGATTTGATTGAATGGAATTTCAAGAGAGCATTCCTAAAAATGTGCTTCTTGGTGTTTCCAAAGAGAGGCGTGTGCGGAGAGTAGGAACTTTCAGTGGTAGGAACCGTAAATTAGACTCTTTCAGCTGCACTATTCAGAGACATGGCAATACTCCTGTCTGCATAGTATCACTTAGCCGTTTTAAACAAGAACTCTAACAAGGAGAAAATTACAACTTTGTTTAGCTGTGAAATTCTGCATTGAACTGCTATTGCCTCTTCTCCCAACACGTACTGTGCCAACGCTGTCAGAGATACCTAGCAGGGAATCAGCGGTTTGTGTGGCTGTAATGCTTGCTTTGTGAACTCCGAGCGTGTCTGTTGAAGACATGGGGCAAGGGGGGCAATGGTAACAAGCAGTCCAAACTCTTTGCCCCCCTTTCGCCCCCACCCCCCATAGGTTAAGCATGAAAGAGCTCCGAGTGCCTGTTGACGGCTTTGCGATAGCTGTAATACGCGCTGCTTTGAGATGGTTTTGGACTCGTGTGTCTTGGGATTGGTGATGGGGAGGGTTTCTGCATGTCGATTTTCTGAACACTGAACATGTGTGATGGTGTTTTGCCATGCAAATGATATGGTGTATTTAAGAAAGATAGTGTATTTAAGAAAGGTGACTTGTTAGTACTGCTGTTCTCCAGATTCGGATTTTTTTTTCTGTATTTTCTATAACCTGGGACCGTAATATTTTCTGAAAGGTGCTCAGAGGGGTGAAGGCTTGGCTGTCACAGATGAGGCAGCAGTTAGGCTGTGACTGTACTGACAGTTTGCTTGTTCTTTGCCTGCCACGTCTTTTGGACTGAATCCTCATTAGAGGAGTGAATGTATCATTACTGTGAATATAGAAGTTGCTTTTGGAGGTAGGTACAGTGAAATGCTTAGGAGCTTGATTTCCTTGAGTTTATTCGTACACTAAAGAACTGGAGTAATAAGGCCATTTATTTAGCCAGTATAGACTTGATGGTGGTATTCCTGATGTAAATGTGGGTTTCTTTAAAGTAGTATTTTTTTGAGTTAAAAATTCATTAGTCAGGGGAGATGCTGTTTCTGTCGGTTAGCACTTATTTTAAATAGTTTGAAATTCTTTTTAATAGGCCGAATTTGCAAAAACTACTGTAGCTTGGGCAAGTGTTTAGCCTGAAGCGAGGAAATGCTTGGTATCTTGTTCTGAGTTTGCTACGTGTGTTTGTTTTCCAGGAAAAGCTTCCTGGAGGATATAGGCCTTTTTGGCAGCATCCTTTGCAGGTTGTTTTCCTTTTGTTTCTCACCCTGTAGCAGGAATTTGTTATAGCTGGCGTAGCTGAGGACCTGACATCTGACAGACTGGATTAGAGGGAATAGGAACCACACAAAGATACCATGTTGTTGCAGGATTTATGGTGAGATGTGGTAGACTGAAGGTGCAGTGTGCCCAGTGGTGATAAGGACAGATCCAGTAAGGCAAGGTAATACAGGTATTTATATAATTCCTCATGACTTCAGGTTCTGCATAACAGCATAACATTCTTTAATTCTACAACTAAACCTGTGTTTCCTGACTTTGGTAAGCTAATGGAGCTGTGTTCTCCCAATTTGTATTGTTGGTTTCTTTTTTTTTTTTTTTTCAAATAGAGTATTGAGCCTTGATTTATAATTCTTGTTTCAGTTCTGTTTGATTTTTAAAATGCTATGAACATCTGTGTATTACCGGTATTGTGAAGTTAATGGAAGCTGTAGCCATGAAGTGTTTAGTGGCTCTGTAAACAAAGAGGTGAGCGATTTGAGATACTTTCAGAGTAGCTTTAGAAAAGAAATTGCTTGTTTTCCTGTTAAACATAGAGGAAAATGGGTATTAGGCATAGCAGTAGAAAACCGCAAGCGATTCAGACTCATGGAAAAATTTTTCTTTTTTAAATTTTTTTTCTGAACACTTGATCTGGATTACTCTGTTTCGTTAGAAGTGGTGTTCCAATATGGTGCTATTCCTGTGCTGTTTGTGCTAGTACAGCTAACCTGAATGGTCAGGCACAAGCATTAAGTAGGTGTGTGTCCATATCCATCACTGCTTGTGTGCCTCTTCAGTTCTGGAGGTGAACATGTTCGCCAAGTGGGATGGGTACGGCCGGGTGACTGGGATGCTCTGTGGGTCAGAAGCCAAGGAGTGTCTGCAGTGCGCCTTTTCCAGGGGGGTACAGTGCCACGGAGGAGCACAGATGCAGACCTGAATCATCTCCGATGTCCTGCGTGCGAGAGAGCTGGGAGCTGCTGTGTCAGGAGCTCTGTCCTCATCCCGTGGTGGGCTTGGGAGGAAACGATTGCTGACCCTCAGGTGCAGTAGAACCTCTGGTGGTGCATCTCCAAAGTCTACCCAGCATGCTAATCAGTAATTGTACTGCAAATTGATGTATGTTTTTACGCTTCCATTTGAAAACTTTTGAAGTGCAGAGAATACAAGTAATGTCTGTGTGAGTTTAACATTGGGCCTCAAGTTTTTCTGTGCTAGCTGGATGCAAAGAAGATAGATCTAAGCTTGCAATCTGCAAATTTATAAACTCTGGTGTTTAGAACTACCGCAGTGAAGAACTGGAAAGCAATCCAACTTTATTCATGATGTAGAAAAATATATACTAGAAGTTATTGTTTAATCATAGAATGGTTTGGGTTGGAAGGGACCTTAAAGATCATCTAATTCCAATCCCCCTGCCATGGGCAGGGACACCTTCCGCGAGATTAGGTTGCTCAAAGCCTTATCCAATGACAAATTTAATTCTGAAATAGGATTCTATGTTTCATTTTTAGATGCCAAACCTGTGGCTGTTAATAGTTGTTAGTCATTTAAATCCTGTTGCTTATGCAGCCTTTTGGTTTACGAGATATTGTATGGAAAGTACCTGTTTGTAGTTGATAACAGTGCAAATATACCCGATGGGTTACTTAAAGACTTTAGTGTAATAAAAGCCTTACTGATTGTATGTGCTAGCACTAGAGAGAGGAAGTGGGAAAGGTACTGATGCAGGGTAAGGGTGTTAAGTACTCCAGGTAATCTGCATCCACTGCTTTAGAACTGTTAGGTACACACAGTGTATGGCACAGGAGGGGAAAAACCCCTTCCTGTCCTGGTCTTTTGAGCATGACAGTTTAATACAGCTAGATTTAGTATCTGCAAGAATCCTGCCTGTAAGAGGGTGTAGGTCTTGTTATGCTGTTGCGTGCCCTTCTGGGCTTGTAGGCCAAACAGCTTTGTCACAGTGGGTCTTGCAATCGTTTCGGTTTGGACTATTTATTTTAAAGACAATTTGACATATGCTTTTACTACTCACTCCATTGCTGCTTAAGTACAGAAATGGGGTCCTGTCCTTTGGTGCATCAGTAAACATCCTACTAAAAGTTATTTAATAAATATTTCCAACCTAAATCCTAACCCTGGCTGGCTTGTTTCTTTTCCTGTGTCAGGTCGTTTAAGGAGTGTTGAGGGTGCTGGCAGGAAGAAGGAACGGTATGTTCAGGGTCTGTTCTGTGTGAATGTACTACCGAAGTAACTGTGGTGCGAAGGTGTTGAAGCTGTGGGTATCAGCATGGCGGTTGTTATCAATCTGTGATCTTGGCGTACTGCAGAATGGTTTCGTTTGGGTTAAATATCCTGTTGTGCAGTAGCAAACATGGAAAATAGGGTTGGAGGAACCTAATGTCGCTTTTTCATTGGGATAATTTGGCAGTGAGTTGTATGGTATTGGGCGGGACTTAATCTGGCATCCTGTTTTCTGAACTGGGCTTCAGGCTCCTTTGCCTGGCACCAGCAAGGAGTTCTTTTGTGGGAGGGAGAAGGTTGCTTCGTGCATTGAGCAAGACAGCATCCCTAAATGAAGTGTGAACATGCAGCTTCTGCCCCCACAGGGATCACTTGAGATTTTTCCCTATTGCTTTTACAGGGGGCTTGGACCTTTGATGCCCCTGTGTTGGGTCCATTTCCTCCCATTTATTTGTCGGGTCTTCCCGTTTTAAGTGGTACTGAGAGCATGGGCCACCAAAGAGTTAAACGTCTGTCCTTTAACTCCATTATTTATGGGTTGTAAACTATGCATTTGAAATTCTGGCTATGCTGAAGTCAAAGATAAAAAAAAAAATACGCCTTGTTAACGTTAACAGGGTGGAGATTTTACCTTTTGTTTCCTTCCCCTGAAGGAGACCCTGTTCCTGTCCTTGTCCTGCTCCAGTTCTCTGCTTTTTCTCATCTCTGTGCAGGGAGTCCCTGTTGGCCGCTGTGCGCAGCTGCGTTCCCCTAAGCCATACAAATGCGGGGTGCGGGCTTGGGAAAGGTAAAGAGGGGAGGCGATGTCCATGCTGGTGAGATTTGAACCCCAGGTGGGACTTGACTGACTTGATCATCCTCCCTGTCCCCTCCAGTGTATCTAAATATGGTGGTTTGAAACCTTCAGAAATACGAAAATGAGAAGTGCTGTTTGTGTTCTCTCTGGGTATTGGTTCAGTTATTGCCTAGATAAATAATAACAGGTAGGCGTGTAGGGGTTCTTGCTATCGTGCTTTTAGTTATCTGCATTTACGTAATTATTAATTGCAGTAGAAATTTTAATTTCCAGTTCCTATAGCTATAGCAGCTTTACCAGCAAAAAGGCTCTAACCTGGCCGCTGGTTTTGTGAATTTATGGCAACATTTGTTGTTTGCTGTTTAGAGACCACAAAAGGATGTTTTTTCAAAGCTGTAGATAAAAGGACAGAGGGAATTGTGAGAAAGCAGAAGGGAGTTGACAAGAAAGCATGCATAAAGTATTTGCAGCCTATAGCATGTATTGTATTGATCGGTGTGTGCGGATTTGTGTTTGGTAGGGTTGCTTACATCTGCCTTTCAGCGTTTAGTTGAGGTTAAATTTAAACAGTCCTTGTATTTGTTTCCAGAACTAATTGGGAAGTTTCTAGACTCTGGTGCATGCGTATATATCCCACCACCTCTGCCTTCCCCCCAGGGTTTTATTTAAGGGGGCTGAAGTCTGGCCTTTTTAAGTTCGTAACTGAAGATTTCAAAGAATGCCATTGCAGTTTGTTCTGGACCTGGTAGCATCTTACGTATGCAGCAGTATCTATGACAGGTCTTTTTGTCTTCTATGAAAACTGCATAAAATCATTACATAGTGCTCCTATAACCTCATTAACGTATATATGCATTCTTCAGTTGAAACATTTCTATTGTGTAGCCGTATTTTCAGGTACTTTTTGTATGCATCATTAATACATATTTTAGTTTCTTTTCGATATTATTGGGTCTTCATTATGTTACGCATTGCAGTATGTATTATGGTATTGCAAAACTTTAAGCTAACTTTGAAGTAGCTTTTTTCCTCTTTGCCATATTGCAATTTACAAGTCTTTTGCATACCATATATGGATTAAAACTCAAATACCTTCAAAGTTAAACTAATGGGTAGGTAAAAAGATAGAAATCTTTACTAGGAAGAAGTGACTTACTTAAGATGAACAAGAAGCTACATTTTGGCAAGCAGCTCTTCTGTACTATCATCTGATCTTTGTATATGTATTTTTAGAAGAAAAATGGGTAGGATTGATGTCATCTAAGAGTTGTCTGTTCACTCTTAAGTCCTCTTCATCATCTTAATTACGCTGGGATGTTACGGACTCTTGAGTTGCAGTACTGGCTGAACAGCCTCGGGTACCGGCTTCTGCTGCATCGTTCTCTGTTGTGGAATAGAGGTGTAGAAATAACCGTTTCATAGTAATGTTCATTGTCTGTTTTGTCGGCTTTGTGTATGTGTCAATGTCCCCTCTGACAGCAGAGAGAAATGTTACTGCAGTCTTGCTTCACAGTGCTGCTGTAGTAGGGAGAATGAAGGGAACTGGAGGTGACGTCCACTTTACGTGGCTTTTTATACATTAAAAATAAATAAATGGTGAAATGCCGAGGCCCGTGGATTCCTTAGCCCCAGCTGCTGGCTGTGCTCCTGTCACTGCCCTGGCTCAGACTCCCCAACAGCATGTCCCCGACCTTATGGTGGTGACAGAATCATGTTGTCTCTCAAATCTGGGGGCTGCCGTGGCATACGGGCAGCACAGCCACGCTCTGCAGATGTTTCTGTTTGTCCAAATCTGATGGTGCACAGTGTGCCCCTCACGTTCACCTGCTACACAGTTGGTTGTCATCAGCTATTTTATGTCATGCCACTCTCTTTCTAACCTATGCCCTCATCGGATGCTGACTTTGAATAGTTTCAGCATTATAGAAGCAATTTTCTGTCTCCTGGAAGCAGCTGTTAGAATAGGTTTTAGGAATTTGACTTTTGGGCTACATTAACCATCAATATTCTCAAAATGGAAAACTGAACCATGTTGATGCTCTGAGAACTTGATGTGTTGCTGGGCCATTTCTAGGGAGCTGAGAGTTGCTGCTGCTGCACCATACTGGCTGTTCAGTCCAACAAGGATCTTCTCTTCAGTTCTTCTCTAACAAGGATGATCCTTCTTATTTAATAAGATGATGGCTGCCATATGGCTTTCTTCTTTCCCCTTTTCCCTTCTTTTCATTTTGCATCTGTGTTTATGTAGTAAAAGCATCAGGAAGACCATTTTCTATACTATTATAACACTGAAAGTAGGTAAATTTCTAGTTGTTCTTAGGGACAGTTTGCTCGCAGTTTAGTGAATTAAGAAAATGTTTTGTTGATGTTTGTCAGCTATACTCCTAGAGTTCCTGAAATTTAAGTTCTTATATTTGTGGGGTTCTTTTGATGCTTAGATCCCACCCCACCCCCAAATGGTTAATGCATTTTAAGATGACTTTTGACTATGGAAATAGGACACAACTTGGTTTTGCAAAATAGAACTATGTTTTTTTTAACATGTGACATATAATCTTTATAATCTTATTTTAAAAGAATTTACATTGGAGAAGCATTTTTTATATTGTAAGGTATGTTTCACTTCTTTGTTAATCATTATGGTTTGATTATTTTGTTTGACATGACTTATTTTTCCAAGGACTCTTATTGCAGCAATTACACACGTACAACAGGAAGCTGAGAAGGAAGCGCAGCACCAGATCCCTGAAGAGTGTCTGCTGCTTTTGCAGCTTACTTTTATGTTTTGTGGTGTTAAAGTTAATGATTTCTTGCTGTGCCTGTTCTGTTTCACGTGCATAGTGTACATTGTGCATGCTTTATTGCTGAGAATATTTTTCTGAACCCATTCTTATCAACATAATGAGTAGGAAATTTACCTTTGGTTTGGTAATTGAACACACAGTTGTACCTAAGTGCTTTCTAGTGCTGCTGCTTTTGTTGATCTAGGAAGTGACCTGTAGTAGCCATATAGAATAATTACCAACAGGTAGTGCAGCTCTTCTGCTACATATTGTGATCTCTTTATTGCTGTGTGTGGTGTTCTACAGTCATTCTGCATTTCTCTTTCTGCTCCCTTTTGAGTAAGCCTTAGAGAGGAGCTGCATATTGAGCAGTTCATCTACTTTCTACCTACCAGAAAAAGCTTGGTTTTGGTTTTGATGCGGTATTTATAGTCCTTCAGTAGGTCGTTGTTCCTGTTTGTATGATAACATTACTAAGAGTGCTGGCGAAGGCACACCAGATGGACTCGAGTTCTGGTTGCGTTCTCACTGCATACCCTCCGTGGACCACGGATGGTGTGCTGCTGCCTTCAGGACCGTGATTTGATCCGCGTGTGTAAGCTTGTCTGTGTGGTATGGTGCCATGCTGGACGCAGTCTGGAGGTATTCTCCAAAACTCGTGGCTCAAAACTCAAGGCTGTGTTGGAGGACCTCGGAGGGTTGGTGAGAGGCAGCTCTGGCAGCAGAGGACAACGGGCTGCCCAGTGCCGTTCAAGGGGAGGGCTCCTGAGCGTGGCTCTTCTGCCTTGGAAAATAAAGGGTTTTTTTTTGTTTGTGGTTGTTTTTTTTTTTTTTTAATTAGTCAGCTCTTATAAACCCTCTTCAGGTGAAGACAGAGTAATGGCTGCATTTGAGGGCAGAGGGATGAGAAAAATGAAAGGTGAGTGCCTGAAGCCCAAATGATGTCTTTGTATAAAATGTTTAGGATTAGTTGTGTGCGCATCAGCATGATAATGGGTACTTTTCTGCAAAAAGTCATCTAGTTAATGATTTGGATTGCCAGGCTAGGTGGTTTTACCTCATGGTAACATCTTTCTTGCATGTCCAGGGGTGCCAGCGGTAACTCTTCTATCCTTTCAGCCATGCTGGAGAAGCCCTCCAGCCTTTCTGAGGAGTTTTGAGATTTTGAGCCTTGTAGGCTCAGCTTTGCCCTCGATGAGGAGTCCAGATGCGGGAGGTTAGCGCTGGCATTGCAACAGCACTGCCTCTGACTTTGGTGGATTGCTGTTAGTGGCTGTATAGGAGGTTACCAAGGGGTAAATTTGTCGTCTTACCTCTGGAGGACAGAAGGCGTGGGTCTTGGAAGTGAGCAGGCAGATGGTGATCTGAAACCTTGGTTTGGAAAGTGCAGAGATAACGCCATGCCTCTGCCCTTTTGAAGAGCTCTTGAGTTGGGGGGAAAGAAATTAGAAGGCAACGCTGGGCTGTTGCGTACTGCCCGGTATGGCCAGCCTGTGGTCCGGTCCCCCTTTGCAAAGACCCATCTCTCTCTGCTGTGGAGCTCCTGTCTGCCAGTGTGGGGAGGTTGGTTCACATCTCACCCCAAAGGGGAGAATGCCTCCTTGAGGCATGGCTGCAGGGCTGATGCTGGGAGGGAGGAAAAACTGCTTGGTATGGTGGTAGAGCAGTCAGGGAGACAGTCAGGTGCTGTTGAACATCCCTGTTCCTCTCTCCAAAACCTAGCAGCTTGCTTCTCCCTCCCTTCCTCCACTTCTTCCCTCCCTTCTCCTTGTCACACCATCCTCAAAAAAGGTGTATGAAAAGAGGGACTGTGTGCTGCCATGTTGGGAATGGATTTTCCATTCCAAAGCCTTCTGAAAAAGGTGGATGTGTAGCATTAGGCTGTGTCATCATGTAATATCAAAAATCATATGTAAACAAATGTATTACTGTTTTTTGAACCAAACAAACCCTGACCTTGAACAAAGCTAGTGATATAATTATTCCACTTGCTTATCATTATTTGTCTAGCTGTCCTTGTTAAAGCAGTTACGCATACGTTCCAGATGAGAAAATGTATTTTAATGTGGTTTTACTGTTGCTGTGTGCTAAAAGAAAAAAGAAGCAAACCTAATGCAGTGCGTTAACATATGTTTTATAGAAATAGCCTCAAATTAATAAAGCAATAACTTAATATTTTGTTTAAGAGACCAGATTGCAAGCCCCATATACTATAGTATGTTGTGAAGCAGCTAATCATAACAAAAGGCGAATGAGTATCAGATTACAGAATTTTTCTGCATTAAAAAATGTGACCATATGTGCCTTTGAATAACTCCAGATGGAAGGCTGCTGGTTTATAATTCGTTGTTTTGCATTTAATATCTTCAGAATTCTTTGGGGTCTTTTTTTGTAAATGGGCCAATCCATGGGTATATTACAAGCAGAAAACAATAAAGGAATGTATTTGGTTTTCTAGGTGTATAAATCTAAACTTTTCACCTATTCATTCTTCACTCCTACTCTCCAACATTTTGGTTGCATAGCTGAGCTATCAGGGATGTGTCAGGTTTAGATTGATTGTATAGGCCTTTATGTATGTTCTCATTATGTAGTCCCTACGTGATCACACTTTACAGTATATTTTTAAGATATATTTTTAAGAAGCATGTTCAGATGCATATCAAGAGCATTCCCAGAGTGAATGTGAAACCTTTCAAATAGAAAGGTAAATATTTGAGAAAGTTACAGACCTCTGAAAACAGTATAATGGAAATTGTTTGCAACCTTGCCTCTGGCTGCCAACACTAGTGCACACTGCAACTGCTTTTGAAAGAACCATAGTCTGAAAGCCTGCCAGCTTATTCTCTTTAATAATTCCCTTAAAAAAAAAAAAGAGTACTTTGTGTTTATCAGGTAATTTTAAAGACCCTTTTGTTACAAAAGGAACCTTAGAAATAGGCAGAAGCTTGGTTCATGCTGTCAAAGGCAGCAGTTAGCTATCCTGTCTCAGTAATTGCAGTTGCACTTTAGTGCTAAGGTGAGAAAAATGCAGTTTTAGGTTGTAGTTAATGAAGTCTTAATTGTTCTTGTATCTGAGGTCGCCTGGGACTCCCTTGCTTCAGGAGTGGTTTGTAGTAATCCTCCAGTGCTCTTGCCTCCTGCCCTGGGCAACTTGATCATTCTTGATTCCCATGGAGGATGCCCGAATCACATTTCAGGTCTTTATTAGTCCTTATTTGCTTATTCTTTATGATAAGGCACTAGGATATCTCAACGTAATTTAGGATGATCACTGCAGTTCTTGCTGTGCATGTCTATTTGTTTTTCCTTGTTTGTTTTTTATAATTTACTACTTTCTTACGCATTTTTAACAGTATTTTGTAAGTCAGTATTGTAGGAAATAATAACTGTACCCATGTCAGTGGATTCTTTATTTTTAATTTCACTCAGAATATCACATGGAGTCCATACGTGATCTGTTAATAACACAGATGATGGTCTTGGCATCAGAAGCGCCTTTTCTGAGTTGCCTTTTCATCTTCATCCTTACTTGTTTTATTTCTGCTGCCACAGTCACATTTCTGGAGTTGAAGAAAGGCTATACACTGTGTATACTTTGTGGCAGAGGAAGGTATAGGATTTAGTCTTGGCCACGACAATTACAAAGTCAGAATATCTGGAAAACTCATTTTCATGGCTGAGAACTTTATCCTTCTTTTACTACTTCTTGGGGCTAAAAATATTGTTTGTTGATTATTCAGGAGTCATGTGAAGTATAAAATAGGGACTTTCAGAGCCTTGTGGCTTTTAAGCCTTTATAAGCTTGCCCCAATGACTTTCAACTGGTTGTTAAGTAAAAAGGTTCTTCGTATGCTTTGGTGATGTATTAGCCGTTTGTGTCTGCAAAATGTGGGTTTGCTTTATGTAATATAAGAAAACAGAGTTCTGTGATATGTCATTTTTACAATAAATGTAAATGTGAATAGAACATGAGCATTTTTTTAAAATCAAATCAATTTCAACCAGTGTTGCAAGTACGTACGATTTAAGAGAGAAATCTTGGTTTCTCAAGAAACATCATATTTTATATCATCTTTGTGGAAAAGTGCAACTTCAGTAAAATAGTTTCTGGAGTACAGAACCTACTGTACAGTGCTATTTCTGAAATACCACTAGGAAAGAGGCCAGGATTAGAAGGAGAGCAAAATTTAGCAGTATGGAGGACTGGGATTGCTAACGGTAAGCATTTTCTCATGCTTGTGACTGTACTGGTTTTATGCATCAGTCTTTTAAAGTGTTCAGAGAAGGGATAATGTGATATGCCTTTTTGGGCTCAAGCACTTCTGTGGTCATCTTTATCTGTGGCTTAGGCTTTTTCGTGTTCAAAAAACGGGTTTTTTAAAGGGTTTTGACACTTTTCTGTGAAGTCTTTGCGCTGGCCCTTCAACACCTTAGACAAAAACAGTCCTGTGCAGCTAGATATTCCTGTTGACTGGCTTGTATCTCGCTTGGTTTGTAAGTTTAAACATGTTCACAAGCCCTTGCATATAAGGGGGAGAGTATTTCCATGTCATTGTTTTGAGAAACCAAGGAATGAATTGGCCTTTGCAGTATTAGGCTTGTTTGCGTGGTCGCCAGTGTTAGAAACCCCTCAGAAATGCTGCTTGGCAAATTAAATCCTACTTACGGTTCAATTCATTTTAAAACGAAAGACAACTTATTTGGTGAGCAGTTAAGCTGGAAGTCTTGCCTTGACACGTAAGGTCGATTAATGTGTATGGTACCGTGTTTATTGCATCCATTTTTTCTTATTTTTAAGCAGCTGATATAGCAGCGGTGAGGCACCATCCAGCATTTTTTAAGATCTGTGATCACACCTCTGCTTCAGGGCTTCAGGAAGACACTGTCACCACACCCGCCAGCAGCTCCTTCTCTGGGGACTTCTTTTCCTCCCATTTCTTCCGGTGCCTGTGGGATTCAGCCATTCGGAAGTGTTGCAGTGACTCGTTCGACAAGGCGACAGGATTTTGTTTGAGAGTCAGAAGCACTTCAGCAAAAACGCTGCGAGCTGAAAAAATCTGCCAGCATGTGTCCTTGCAAGGGAGGGGGGGCTGGCGGGGTGGTTGTGTGCGCCTAAGATCCTGGAGTAACTCATGATACAAGCTGTGTTTTGGAGCAGCAATGCGTAGATTGCTCAGTTGTGTCGGCACCGATTTTCTGTGCAGAGCAAAAGGAAGATATCTGTGGGTGGGTGCATAGACAGCTTAAACGAAAAATGGCTGAACGAGTTCAGTCTTCCTACAGAAACTGTCTTTGCGTAGAAATTGGGCATGAAGAGCACAGGCCCATGTGGAAGTATTTGCCGGAGCTATGAGAAATTAAAATTTGGGAAGAAGAAAGGGGATGTTCTAACAGGAGATGTAGTTGCGTCCCCCAGCGTACCCTTCCACACAAACCAACTGTGCTGCTTCAGGTGAACGTGGGCTAGCAGAATGCAAAAGACAGCATTATATCTCTAAGTAAACACGTAAACATTGAATATGCTATCTTACTCTGTGTAAAACTGAAGACTTGCAGAGGAGAGGATGCATCAGGAGCTATTACAAAGCATTGTCAATGCATTGGTGAAGGGTGATGGCAGAGATGATTTATTTATTTTAAAAAGTAAAAATTAAGAAATACCAGATATTATTACAAACATGATGATCCGTGATGTCCTCTCCTACAGAGCTAAAGTTATTACGTAACAAGTATGGATATTTTTTAATATGTAGTAATGCTAAGCAAATAGTGTGTAGTCTCACTTCTTTGTAGTCTGGATTGCCACAGGCCATTGCAGTAACCCAGATGTGTTGAAAGATACAACACATTGTAATGTGCATTGCATAAAAATCTAGAGAATCATTGAATGACAAAACTTTGTGATACAGTTCATTTCTTCAGAGAAGCTCCTCTGGGTTACTCAAAAAACATGCTATGGCTTTTGGCACAGATGTTTATAAATGGATAATACTCAGTCTGAAAGGCACCTTTTGATTACTTTGCTTTTTCTGTATGGGGGTGTTTGAAATTTTTACTTCGAGACCTCTGAAGAGGTAAATGGTAAGTGTGTTCTTAATTCTGCAGTAAGTTGGTGCACCCGAGCAAAACTGCTAACAAGAGGAGTTGTAACTGTTTAAAAATTACCCATAGGCAGGTGTTCTCAGGTTAAAAATCCTTGAATATATAGAAACATGCTGTGTGAACATGTCACACAACATGTGAAATGTTTCAGGTTTTCATTTTCCTACCTGGATTAGACTGGTTTCCCCAGATTTTCTTGCTGGTCTAATCTGATTGTTTTAGTTTTCCAAATAAGAAAATCTTGAGTGACATAAGGAGACCACTGGGGGACAAAAGAGTGCAATTGTACAATGAAGTTTTCTTGACATTTTTAGTTGACATATGTAAACCTCTAATCCGTATAACCTTCCTAGTTTAGTGAACCATGCTGTCAATAGTAGATGCGACTACATACTTTTCTCAAACATCTAAGTGGTTATTCTGTTTTTCTCTATTTTCTAAATGGATTGACCAGATGTATCAGTTTAAATCCTGAATTTCTGTTGCCACGCTATCTTGAGTCATGAAGTGGGTCACATCCACTCTGACTGCATTGTTGTAAATGGCACTTGACAAGCCAGCAGACAGGAATTTAGAAACTGGTGTTGACATCTTCAGTCCCTGATCAAACTCTGCCACACGTGCTCTCTCGAAGGGCTTTAGTGTTCTGAGAGGTTTTTTTTCGCTGCCCTTACATCTGTTCATATAGGGCTTATGATTTGCTTGTTAGCTGATTTGCAGACGTATGTTAGTTGGGTTATTTTTGTGCTGATTGCTTTGCAACCAGGGAGCTAGCAAAACCTGTTGGAATTAATGTGTATTTGCACATTGCTTACATTATTGGTGTAGGTGGTTTTGCTTTGCATCAATGTAATGCATGCTCAAAGTGTTAATTTGCAACTTGGCAAGAACGGTGAGGAATTTAGCATTAACATCTTTCCCATGTTTTTGACAGCATTCCTGTAGTACCCATTCAACACATTTGAACGTACTCCTTTCATCAGATGTCTCAGAAAACTGCATTTTGGCCAGCAAAACGGGGAATCTTCCTAATAATACTGAAAGAATTTTCCCCGTCTTTTCGATTATTTTTGTGATTTTTTTTTTCTTTTGTCTTTTCTTACATGTATGCTCGTACAAATTGCACCCAGCTCAGTAACTTTTTGTGCAGCTCGTGCAGAAACTCTTACAATAGAGGCTATGTTTTCCAAATGTCAGAATTGACATTGTTACTAGTGGTTGAGTACCCTCTCTACAACGTCTCAACCTCCGTTTTTTTTTATTACGGACCCTTTAGTGCATAAATTTTCCAGTATTTTAGCTTCTGAAGTTACTGTCACCCAAGTCTGGTCGCTTCAGTCTGGTTGATTTGCTTGTGGGCTTCTTGTTTGCAAATGCCCACGACTTTAAGCAATGTGGAGTGAGTGAATGTTTTTGTTGGAGTTGTAGTGCTGGACAAGCCTGTTCTTCTTTTATCTCCTTTCCTTCTCTGCCCCCAGGCTATCAGAATTTCCAATTCCAGAGAAAGGATAAGATTTAGACTCTGCAGTTAACCGCCTGAAACTCACAGTCCCCCAGTGAAAACAAAATTCTTCAAAATACAAGTTTTAAAACTAAAATAGCAGTTTTAAAACTAAACCAGCATTTTCAATAGCGTAGATGAGGTGTGTCCCTGTAATTACCGGAAGCAGGACAATCCATGCGTGTGAACGCCAGCTTAATGCTGGCTCTCATCTTGTCTTCGGGTTCTACTGGCACCTAAATTTTTCACTGGGGTAGGTTCCTCTTACTTGTTTCACCTTGCTAGGGAACCTAAATTATGGCCAGATTCCAGTCTTTTTAGTAAATTTCAGTGAGTTTCCTAAACCTAACATGGACTTTAGACACAGGGTATCTTAGTTACGTTTATTAGCAAAAAGCAATAATTATTTCTGTATTCCATGTTTACAGCAGATTGGTTTGACATTCTTTAAAAAGGTTGCATACTTCCATCCACTCCCAACTTACGTTGAAAGGACCAATCTCTTGCTCTGTTCTCCTTAGGTGACTTTGTCATGAGGACCGTCCACCAACATAAATCAAAGTTATCACAATAGACTTCACTGAAGTTTTTTTCAACACGTGCTACAAAAGCACAGCAGGCCAGATCCACTCTCCTTGGTGGGGTTCTGTTGATCAACATCAGCTGAATTTCTGGCCCAGCCTGTCCAGTGCTGTCAGTTCCCAAACGTAGCCGGACTGTCTCTGTGAGACACCAGGCAGACATTTACATTGGAGAAAAGTTTGTTGTATCAGCTGTGTTACAGAAAATCTGTTTTCCCTGGGCTGTTTTTCAACAGATTTTTTTATTGTGACTTTGGCTAGCTATCAGATGCTTCTATTTAAACAAACAAGTTTGTTCCCTAAGTTTTTCTCAGGATGTTCTGCGGTGAAGTACCTCTGACTAGAGACAAAACGGGTGATGCATATGTATTTAATAAGTGACATCAGGATTTGTTCAAGCACATTGATAGATCAGTCACTGAATTGTGACTTCAGAGTAGGAGCTAGTGGGAGTAAAACAGTGGAGTATGTCTTAAAAATTTCCGTTTCGGAACACTTACCTTTCATCCCAGATGTTTGTTCCCTGTCAAGTCTGTACCACCAGCATCTGTGCTACCTGTGTCTGTTGCTCAAGGGTGAGCTGCAGAAGGAGATGATGTACTGTATGTAAGATAGAAATCCTTATATACAGATACATCAGAAAAACTGTGTGTTTGCATTTCTGGATTTTCTTCCTTCTGCCCTTTCCCATGAGTTTCGACCCAGCATTTTGGAGCATCTGCTGACAAGGGTATGTCAAAAGACTGTAGAGTAGATCGTCTGTTCTTGCATTTTGGCTGGCAGTGCATTTTGGCTTGCAGGTATATTACACTTGTAATCCTACACCAAGCATGCCCTCCTAGAATAGATCATAGAATCACTGAAAAATGTAGGTTGGAACCTCTGGATGTCATTGGTCCAACACCCCCCAGCCTCGGCAGTGCTGGCTTCAGACAGATTGTGTTACTTGGGGTCTTGCTCCAGTTGAGTTTTGAATATCTGCAAGGATGGAAAGGCTGCAACTCTGGATGCAAAGGAAGAAAAAATTCCTCACTGAGGGTCGTTAAGAGCTAAAACAGGTTGCTGACTTGGAGTTTCACTTGTTGCAACTTGTGAGGGTTGCCTTCTGCATGCCCTGTGGCTGTGCACCACTGAAAAGGGTTTTGGCACGCTCTTCTCTATAGCCCCTGCCCCGCAAGGTGGTGAGGAGTAGGATTGGGTCCCAGTTCTTACAGGCTCTGCTCATACATCATGTACTGCAGCCTCCTTATCATCTTCATGATCCTCCACTGGGCTCTCTCCAGTTGGTCAATCTCCGTTAAACTAGAGGACTCCAAACTGGGCGTGTGTCTAGCCACCACCCAGAAGCGAGTAATCATTTCTGCCAGTCTGATGGCTGGACTTCTGGTCATACAGCCCTGTGTGTGGTCCACCTTTGTTGCTGCAAGGGTGCCTTGCTGACCCGTGTTCAGTTTGTCCAGCTGGATCCCCAGCTCCTTTCTGCTGGTCACCCCAGCTGGCACTGCTGCATGGGGTTATCCTGGCACTGATGCAAGACTCTGCATTTGACTTTGCTGAATATTGTAAAGACTTCTGTCAAGCCAGTCTTCCAGTTTGTCCTGATGCTAGGGAGCGGCAGCCCTACACCCCACCGTTCCAGGCCTCCTGCTGTTTGGTGTCAGCCACAAATGGGGTGAGGGTGTGTCTATCTGACTGAGCAGGGGGAGCAGTATTGACCTTGGCACTGACCCATGAGGAGCACCACTTGAAATCAAATGCCAGCTGGACCATATGACCGGAACATTTGGACCAGAACCATTAGAACACAGCCACTGCATTAGAAGCCTGGTGACCCAGCTAGTTTATCACTCAACTTCTAAAACTGGTCATGTATCTTCTTCTCTCATCCAATCCTTAAATTTCAGAAATGCAAATTTAATATACAGATTAATAGAAAGCTGAACAGTGGAACAGAAATTGGTTTGTATTGTAGACTTCTAAAAGTGCATTGTTGCTTTTAAGAAGGAATTGGGAATTGCTTGTGAAAAGTCCAGCATATGAGTGGTTTTTTTTTCTTTTTTTTTTTTAATCAATCTGTATTCATGTTGAAAGTGGTACATTCAGATTTGAACTGGAAAGAAATTAAAGGGAGAACTGCAATTTTTTTGAGTCCATTTTTTTGGTATGAATTTACATTGTTGGAGCTTTATTACAGTGGTTGCGTGTGGAGGACCTTTATAGGAAAAGCCGTTGAGGAAGAGTAGTTTTGGGGGAAATACATGACAGTAAAACCACAAAGTATCAGGAAGGTTCAGTGTACTGGAACTATTTTTAAATAATTTTTGCTTTAAAATCACTGAAGTTTTAGAGTCATCTTTATGTATGACTTTTTTCTTTCTTTTTTTCCCTTTAAGATTTGGGAGACTTTTTATCTGGAGGTGGTGGCAAATTATTGTGAGTGACTGTTAGCGAGAATTTGTTTTGTAAATTATTCTTGATCTGAAAACGAACTTGGGTTTGGTTTGGATAACCCCAAGGTCTGTGAGCGTGGCTGTCCTGGAACCGTTGGGCTCATCCAAGTGGTGAAATGCAGCAATGAGTGGGGTTTGACAGAGGGATGGTGTAGGGGGATGGTTTTTCCACACAGCTGTGTTTTAAGGGAGGCTTCATATGAAATTCATGTGTTGGGCTGATTGCAGGGATTTTATGTTTCTGTTCCTGCTCTCCCTCCTTGACACCTCCCTCTCCATCCTGCTCCCCTCCTTGGCACCGAACCAGCGCCCACCGCGATCTGCTGCGTTGACAGGCACGTGTGTTCAAACGAGTATCTTGTGTTTCAAATATCTACACAAAGCTGTGCAGAATTCAGATAAATCTTGCTGTCATGCCGTAGTACATTCATTTTGCTAACCTCACTAGATCAATTGTTTCTTACACATTTTTTTTCCCTTTTTTTTGTTTGATTTGGACTTGGAAAAGTTTGCACAACAACAAAGGTGCATTTGAATGCCTTTTAACTAAGCCAGGCAGCTTTGATTGTCAAAAGATACACAAGTGTGTTGACTTTGCAAGGGGACAGGCGTGTGGTCGATGAATTAGGTGCATCTACGGAAATCTCTTCTGTGAGGCATCTTGATGAATGGACATTCATTTTCATTATGCCCTGACTGACTTGTGTTATCAAATTTAATGGTCAGAACATCACCCGCAAAAGAAAATTTGATGGCAGAGATCAGAACTAGTGTTCTGGAAATGAGCAAAAAATTGTTATTGAAAACTTGCACATGTATTTTTTTTTTGTCCTAGGCGTTGGTACAATTTGTTTGAATGTTGAAATAAAACCATGTAACACTTTCTCTCCAAATAACTGTCTGTTGTTTTGTTGTTGTTTTTTTAAAAAAAAACCAACCCTAAACCAAATCTTAAGAATTGTGGCAATGAATTTGGAAAAAGATCCATTCCAGGTATGAGTTTGTACAGCTATTCAAGGTAATAGAGATTTGTCAAATATAAAGGAGGCTGGAGATGCATTTACTTTTTATTCTGAAACACTCAAGTTTGCTGGAAGCATGGAATTAAATCATGATCTGTTGCTTAAGGTGCTGGACGTATACATTGATGCCAGCAGGAGTACTTACGATAAAGAGAATGCCTTCAGTTTGGAGTAAAAGCCTGTTTGCAATACCTTGAGGAATAATCACTCTCCTAAAAATAATCTGCTGTCAAATACAGGGAAAAAGTGATAGTTATCAACTTACAGCCCAGTTTACCTGATGTGTGATTTTTTATTTTTATTTTAATATTTCTTTTCATTGCTGGCAGTGCAAAATGAGTGGGTTTTTTGTTTGGTTGGGTTTTTCCCCCTCTCTACAGGTTGCCTGAAGCTCATCTTGCTGTGGTCAAATGTGAAATTGGGCAGCGAGCTGTACCTGCTGGAAGGAGCTGCGAGTTCACCTTTCACTGCTGCTGCTGCAGGAAGAAATGACTTAGGTGCTGGGGAAAATGGGGCAGGATTTTGGGAAGAAGCATGGGTACAGCTGGGAATTTCCCTTGCTGTGCTGCGGGCAGAAATTGTTTATTCTGTTTTCGCTATATATAATCACTGGAGATCTTGGCCTTTGGTGTGCCTCAGTCAAGATCATGTGCCATTTTCAAGTTTTTGATGGAAGTCAGTAGCTGCGGTTTGGAGGAGACCACTAACTTTTAAGCAGTTCTGTTGATCATCAGGTCCATGTGTCCCTGAGTACAACCCTTGATTTGCAGTTGTAAAGGTGTTTAAAACATCTTGGTCGGTCAATTTGATTGAAATTTAAAAATGAAAACAGTTTTGGAGAATATAGTTGCTATCTAATAATTACTAGTAATCTAGTCATTATTTCACAGCTGCATCAGTTTGAGGAACACTTGTCTTGATCTTTTTTGGTTAATTTGTCTTTTGTGATGTTAGGTTCAAATCTTAGTAGCAGTTTTGAGAAAGATAATTGCTAGAAGCTTTTATTGTGGTTGTGCAAAAACACCTTAGTATCTCATGGGATACTGAGCCTTGAGTGTATGGTTCTGATTACGTATGACTATATTTTTTTGAAGCTGTGATGTAGCTTTCTGTTTTTTTTTAGTAGCTGGTGTTCTTCTTGTAGAAAAGATTTTTATTTTTAATTTTTTTTTGTTTTAATTCAAAGCTTTCCATAATTTCAGTGAATTCTGTGGTTTCAGCAAGTATAAGGCAGTGGATTCAAACTAAAGCACATGAGCTCTGAAAACATCAGACTACAGTAACTTGTCAGGAAGAAAGTTGGTGACGAATTTAATATGGATTTTGAGCTTGTCTTTGTTATGAGTTGCTGAAACAGAAAGGAAAAGTGTGTGTGTTGTTTTGGAACGGAGACTTGCTACTTTCCTGTTGTGTAGTGGTTTTATCCGAGACTGCCTAAAGCCGATTCTGTAACGGAGGAGCTCTTGGGGTTTGCTGTTGGATGGATGCAGCAGACCTGGAGCTAGTCTTCAGTCCATAGCAGCATTACATTTTACGTTCAGTGAACATCATGGTAGAACAGGAAGAAGAAACTTCATTTCTGCTGGAGGCAGAAAGCCTGCAATGGAAAAATATTGTTTTATTTGTTTCAAGGGATGCCCAGAAATTGTCAGAAGAAATGGGAGCATAGCTAGTGTTAAAATGGAAGAATAAATGGAATTAAAATCAAGGTTGGAGCTGAAATTAGAGGCAATTTAACAGATCTGTTCACTGGCTTCTGTATGATCCATCCCCAAGATTCATCTGATCAGGCGGTTCAGTCACTTTTACCACAAAGCAAAAGAAAAATGCAGAAGTTCTTACTACCTTCCTGAAGTGTGGTGTTTTTTTTTTTTTTTTTTTTTTCC
>Ga0065711_1034298_pt1 | contig 24012 bp, 22 predicted proteins | sample Hoacrofraction12_FD_59098 | JGI IMG/M metagenome (GOLD analysis project Ga0065711, IMG submission 59098) | Hoatzin crop microbial communities from Cojedes, Venezuela - Epithelial fraction 12 v2 (version 2) | ecosystem: Host-associated > Birds > Digestive system > Esophagus > Crop | place... | reverse complement strand
AGATGCATCCCAGGGTCCTGAGGGAATTGGCTGATGTAGTTGCCAGGCCACTCTCCACCATATTTGAAAAGTCACGGCAGTCAGGTGACATCCCCAGTGACTGGAGAAAGAGAAATATCACACCCATTTTTAAAAAGGGTAAAAAAGAGGACCTTTGTGTGCCCAGCAATATCATGGAACAGATTCTTCAGGAAGATATGTTGAAACACAGGGAAGACAGAGAGATGATTAGAGACAGCCAGCATGGCTTCACTAAGCAAAAATCATGCCTGACTAATCTAGTGGCCTTCTACAGTTCAGTGGCTGCATCAGTGGACAAGGGAAGAGCTACAGATGTCATCTACCTGGACTTACATGCAAGGCCTTTGATACAGTCCCCCACAGTATTCTTGCCGCTAAATTGGAGAGATATGGGTTTTATGGATGGACTGTTAGATGGATAAGTAATTGGCTGGATGGCTGTGTCCAAGGAGTTACAGCCAATGGCTCAATGTCTGAGTGGAAACCAGTAATGAGTGGTGTCTCACAGGGGTCAGTGCTGGGACCAATACAACTTAATTTCTTCATCATTGACATAGATGGCGGGACTGAGGGCCCCCTCAAGCAATTCTGCAGATGACACCAAGATGAGTGGTGCAGCTGATTCACTAGAGGGAAGGGATGCCATCCAGAGGGACCTTGACAGGCTTGAGGATTGGGGGCCCATGTGAACCTCATGAAGTCCAACAAGGCCAAGTGCAAGGTCCTGCACCTGGGCTGTGACAATCCCCAGTATCAATACAGAGTGGGGTACGAACAGATTGAGTGCAGCTCTGCAGAGGACTTGGGGATATTGGTTGATGAAAAAGGGGACGTGAGCCAGCAATGTGTGCTTGCAGCCTAGAAAGCCAGTTGTATCCTGGGTTGCATCAAAAGCGGCGTGGCCAGCAGGCCAAAGGAGGTGATTCTGCCGCTCTACTCTGCTCTGGTCAGACCCCATCTGTGGTCCTGCATCCACCTCTGGAGCCCTCAGCACAGGAAAGACATGGACCTGCTGGAGTGGGTCCAGAGGAGGGCCACAAAAATGATCCAAGGGCTGGAGTTCCTCTCCTGTGAAGAAAGGCTGAGAGAGTTGGGGCTGTTCAGCCTGGAGAAGAGAAGGCTCTGGGGAGACCTTATTACAGTCTTTCAATATATAAAACGGGCTTAGAAGACAGACAAGTTAGCTGAACTTTAAGGATTCCTTCCAACCCAAACCCTTCTGTAACTCTGTGATACCTCAACCAGAAAATCTGTTCTGTGCCTCAGCATGAAAAGGAGGTGCAAAGGGACACAGCACTAAGAAAACAGTGGCTGCTAGCCACTGATACATAGAACAGAAAAAAAATGACAAATAAAGAAAATGGGTGGCAGTTCTGCAACATGTTTGAACAGGGATGAGAAAGGGAGCATTTGGAGCAAGTGCTGGTGCTCATCCCTGCTTTTCATGCTTGGGTCCAGACAAGTCCACTGATGACCTCAGGGCAAACTTCATTGAGGGTGAGCTCAATATGTTGCCCTTGGAGCAGCCATCAGAACGGCACAAATCAAATTCCCAGGGAGGCTGGTATGACACTAGTTTCAGATTGCATCACCATGTTGCTGCAATACTATTATTGGATTGGGAATGCTGAATACTCTTTTGGTTGTCTGTGCTGCAAAGCATGAAACTAAAAATACTTTTTCCCTTCGTAATATTGAAAAAGAGACCCTTAGTAAGCGTACATATGTAGTTGTTGGTAATTGCAGTCAATTGGTTTTTGGATAAGGTCATGTATTATGTTCTGAGTGATGTTTGAATACTATGTTTATACTTGAACAATTTTTCAGAAGCTGCCAGATCCACACAATGCACGTCTTAATACCTGTGACTAAATCATACAAGGAAAATACAACGGTACACAAGTCAACTATAAGTTACAAGAGTGCTTTTATTAAGACACCAGAACTCCACGAAACAGACTCAGATAGTCAAAATAGCAGTTTCTGCTGAGCATGCAACGTATCAGACAGAAGCTACTGCTTTGCATTTCAACCTGAAGAAAAGAGCTCAGCTTTTGTAAATGACATAGCTCCACTGAAATCAATAGGAAAATCTCTAGTCCAGTCACTTTCAAGCAGTTCAGGATTGTAACTACTAAAAACTAGAAAAATATTTATAGTAAAGTAGCTTATCCTTTTGATAAACACATTATATATTTCTGAGCAAATTGAGCAACAGTTAAGAGACTCATATGTAATAAAAATCTAATGGTTATGTTCATCAGACTCAAAGATTGCAAAGATAATTCATAGTTTCACTAGTGAATTGCAACCTAATGGATTTTTTTTAATATCAGGATCTGGTAACTGATATTTCAGCAGCAAAAAGACAAATCGAAGATTTTTACTCCTTATAGATTCACTCAAATCAAAAGCAGAATGCAAATGATTATGCTGAAATTTTTGATGTATTTAAAAGGCATATATATAACCTCTAAGATCAACCAGTATGACCTTTTGCAAAATGTAGAAGTCCTTTACCCAGAAATCTAGTTACGTACCAGAAATTGGACTAGGGGCATAGAAAAGCAGCTTTCCAATGCTATTCTGTACCAAAATACCAATAGCTAAATGCTATGGCTACTAAGAGTATTTGTGAGTTCAAGTTAATGACCAATTTCCACTGAAGTATTATTTATAATGGTGTCCATTGAGCTTAAAGAGCAATTAACTTGTTCCCTGTAAATTTCTGAATTATATGTGACCCAGACACAGTGGACTATCACTGGGTAGGAGGAGTGCATGCAGCAATCCGAATCAAGGAGTGGTGGGGACAAGTGACCACACTGCTTTGCTCTCCATCTTCAAAAACATTCACGGAAGTGGAGTTTTGGAGCAGCAGAGTGAAGAGTGCTCCGGGAAAGAGTCCTGCAGGAGATGCTTACTGTGTAGAAAAGATTTTTGTTCCAGCTTATTGAGCTGAACAGACTCTTGTTGTATCCAATGGATCACATAAGCTAAACCTTTGCTGCTGCACTAATGGTAGGGTCTTACAGCCAGGCAAAATTCTGCTCAAATTTAGAACTACTCTGTTTCAATAGGAGTGCTCTCACTTAGCGGGGCAGCACACTCTGTGGCTCAACTGCGCAATCATTTTGATCTAATTAAATAAAATACATAGGTACCTATTGACTTCTCTGGAAAAACATGGGCTGCCAATAGCAAAAAATGTTTCTATTTTTTCTTTTTTTTCACTCCATCCTTATCGATGAAACATTTTACAATCAAACCTCAAAACTCATTCTGAAGAACACTCTGAGTAGGTTACACCCCAGATTCATGGTGCCTTTCCTTTATCTGTTGGCAAATCCAATACTTGTTCTCCAGCTTGTGTATACTTAATGCATTGCACAATTAGGTCTCAGTGTTGCTGCAGGTCTAAATTTCAACCTCACCTTAGGTAAACAGTGAATTACAAACTGAAAAGGAGATCTCTAGAAAGATTTTGCTGGTTTACTTCCTGGAATATTTATAGAAACATGCAGCTTGTCAAGAGTAATGACACAAATGATGCTAAGATGGGGACACAGCAACATGGCACAGCGGGAGAGCCAAATCTTGGAACTTGAATAAAGAACCATGAAGAAGTTCTTTTTTCCCTTCTATTTCGTCATTTGGAAAAAACTACCAGAATTCACTTCAAGTCGGAGCTGCAGTCACAAATATTTCTTAGGACACCAGGGAAAAAACAGATTGCTAAAAAAAAAAAAAAGAGGAATAGAGAAGCCTTAAATAGGTGACATTAAATGGGAAGAATCAGTGTTGCAACCAGTCGTAACCACCATCACGAAGAGTAATGAAAGCCAAGCGAAGACAACCTTCAGTTCTCCATGTGATGAGACATGGTCCAACTAGAAAAAATAAAAAACAAACTAATCATGATTCAGAAAGGTAATCAGCTGCCTTCTAAAGAAAGTAAATACGTAGGAAAGAAGAGCTGAGTAGTTCCAGCATCTACATGGAGCCATTAACCGAGACTCCAACATGCTGATTATGTATAAGCATTACAAGCCTGACAATATCCTTTATGTTACAACCTCATTGCACAACTCCAGAATTCCCATTACTATGAAGTATTGCAATCACCCCTGACCACTCAGGAGAGCAAAATGATGAATGAAGACAAGCCATTCTTCTCTTTGTGAAGATACTCAGAGGCTTCGTATATAGGTTTTAATTTAATGGACCTATATATGCCCTTTACGCTGGATTATGACTCCCTAGTGGGACCTGTATCACTCATGGAACTGTACAGCTGCTGGAGCTGTACCAAGGAGCCCCAGGTACCTTCCCTTTGGGCTTCTGATAGGCAGCCCTGTCCAGCCTTTGGGAAGCCATCAGAGCATCACCCTCACCCACAGTGAGCTCCTAGGAGCTGCCCATAGATAACTACAGAGGGCGTTCTCCGTAATGTAGGACTAGGCGAAATACAGCTAGTAGTGACTATTCAAGACTACAAGCAGGTAGCTGGGACACAGTCTTCCCTGTCCTTTCTCTGTGATATACATTAAGAGTTATTGTACCTAATGAAGCAAACTGAAATATCTGCAGATACCATCATGATGAGTGTAGTGAATTTACTACGGTCATGGCAGCTTCATTGTCATGTATGAGGCCTCCAACAGGAAAGAGTTACTAACTCTGGTAACAACATCAAATAAGCCTGTTTCCAGGAACAGAATTCAAATCCACAGTAAACATGCTTGAGCTCTGAAGCAATGTTAGGTGTTTTTTTTCAGCAAGCCAGCTTTCTCACCTTTCTCTCCTCCTCTTAAAGGGACAAAGAGTGGTGAGCAGCTAGAACACACTCATTTGACAAAAAAACCTGCTGAATCCTGAGGTATTCTGAAAAAGCTGTAGAGGCAGAATGGGTGGTAGCAGCTAACACTTCTCGGTACTGTCTTTTCAGACTCTCTGCAGGCACTTGTAAGCACTGCTTATGCATTACCAGTATTTCAAGCTCTTTATGTCAAACAGTCCACTGTTTACTTGAAAAACATCCCCTCCAAAAAAAAAAAATTAAACCCATGCTTTTACAGAAAGGGATAACTTCTGAAGCAAATTAGCTTCTGAAGTATATTTCTAAAGAGAGTGGTAAACTTTCTCTCCTTTATTATACTAGTCCATGATCCAAAACCAAAAGGGGTATGCTTTTTATGGAAATGGTTGTTCGTGTTCTTCAAAAGTAGCATGTCATTTACTCTGAACGAGACCAAAGCCATGAAAGAAGATGAGGAAGAGAAGGCTGTCTTCCTTCTCTGTAGAGCACAGCATTCAAAAACAGGCAATAATAGTAGGAATTTCATTTTTACTTCTATGACCTTCACCCACAGCAAACAGAACAGAAGGTTCAAATACCCTTAAACAGAGCATGCTCACCTGTGAGTATTTAACCATTTCAGGAAGAGAGAAACAGCTAAAAAAAGTAACTGATCATGATTCAGTACTTACATCTGGTAACCTGGAAATCACTAATCATAGAACACTTGGTAGCTGAAGTTGTCAGACTTGATTCTGAAGTTGTATCTTCCCGTCTTTCGCTGGTACTGGAAAATGAGAAGGCTCACAACTCCCAGCACAAGACCAAGCACACCAAAGGCAATGAGGATGATGTATCCAACTCCCATCCCAGCCTCCTTCTCTCTTTTCAAATCAGATGCTAAAATAACAAGAGGTGAAAGAAAAAAGCTTTGAAATTGCTAAATATTTTCCTGGATAAGAAACAAGCCTTGCCTACAAATTAGCCAACACGCATGTTGAAGTAAAGAGCCGTGATACAGAAGTGATTCAGCCTTTTGGGGAGGGTGACCCTCACGCAAAGGTCTGTGAGCCACAGTCCGAGTTCTCTTTTTACATACAAGTGTAGAGTCCCTGCAGACATGAGTGTGATGTGTCTTTGGAATTCAACTCTGCAATTTTCTGTTAAAATAAGAAATAAAGGATCAGCATTGATGGCTTCCTGAAATGCTGCCTTACTTTCAGAATGACCCTAGAGGTGAAGCATTCTCCCATCTTAATCCTGTCCCCATTCATCTATGATTATTAAAACCCACTTGATTTGCTTTTATCTCAGATGTAATACTTCTTTAAACACAAAGTATTTAGGGACAGATTCACAGTGTGTGCTGGGTCCCTAAGCTCTCATTCTAGTCAGCAGAGATCTGGCTGGGGCAGTTAGTGGATGCAGGTAAGTCAGTCACGCTGAAGTGGTCACCATGGGCTCAACTCTGTAGCCTGAGCATAGGCATCTAGTGCCACTTGAGAAATCCAAGGATGTCTACAGTGCCTGCACAGGTCTGGCAGACATGGCATGGGACCTGCAGGAGACCTGTAGTCTTTTGGAATAGCACCCAGACACTGATGGGAAGGAGAGAATGGGGCACGATGGGTCATGAGCACTACATGCCTACGTGTGGGCAAGAGTCAAGTCCCTTGTTGCCAGTTGTCTCTGTAGGCTCCACTGACCATCAACAGAAGGTGTTTGCCTAGTTCACATGTAGACACTTCAATGTATTTGTCCAAATCTGCAAGCAGAATCCCCTCTGCCTGTAACACTATGCCTCTATTCATGTTTGTACGTGTACTCTTGCACACTGCTAATTCATTCTTGTAAATGCTTGATGCACCTACAAAAACACCTATTTGCATACATAAATAAGTGCACGTATTTAGCCAAACACTTGTGCAGTACCTGAGGTGCACAGAAGACAATACTAATGCGTGCATGCCTGCAATTAGAGAGAAGATCTTTGGCCAAAGGGCACTGTTGGCAGCCACTGAGGTAAGCTAGAGCAGTGTCCAAGCTACGTAACATCCAGGGCGTCATTAAAATACAGGCCAAAGCAGTGTGGCATAATACATTTAGGCTTATTTCTGAATTTCGGTATGAAACAAAGGAATAAAAGAGAAGATGCACAGTGGAAATAGCAGCCTGTAGCTGGACACAGACAGAACAGACCTTCCTGAGGTCATGTATCAGGGGTCCTTGCTATAGCATGTGGCCAAGCAGTATAGGCAGAGCAGTTAAAGCTTTTTTCATGTTTCACTGCAGCAGCTTAGCTGACATCATAATTCATGTTGTCTCCTTCAACACAGAGATGCATATCACTGCCTAGGTCTAGCCTCATACTTAAAATGTGATGTGAGTATCCAAACTGGAAATAGGAGACAGTACAATTTGTTAAGTCAGAGCCAGTTTCTACATCCAAAAGAACATTGCGACTGTCACAGCAGAGGAGAAAAAAATACCCTGAATCCACTAACAGTCCAGCACTAACTTACCTCCACAGTCAGAAGAGCATTCAGTGACGGGAAAAAACAGGCAACCAGCAGGAGGAAAGGAGGTGACTTCTGTCTATTCACAGTAGCCATGTGTTAAAATTCTGATATTGCTGCGTACAAATACTCTCAATTAGTGTTTGGCGCTAAGATATGAATGCAAATAGCTGGAGGAGGCCAAAAGACTGAAAATGTTAGAGGCCACAGGTGCCCTTGAAAACATCACTCAGGGTAAATGCAGAAAAGGCAGATGCATAACACCTCAGGCCTTGCTTGTACGCAGCGCTGGTGTTCGCTCTCTATAAACCTACACTGTACCACTCCATCAGAATCACCAAGGTGCTGTGCATCGGCTGTGCTCTGCCACTGGCCCTCACGGCAGTAATGAAATCAATACCAGAGAGTCTATGGAAACACTACAATACAGTCTCTTATCTCCTCTGATTTTGGACTTCACAACTCACCACAACTGCGGTCTAACAACAGAGTAAACACTTGAAAAACTGATTGCAATCTAAAAGATTCAAGCTGCTTTCACGCTTCACAGTTGTAATAACTGATTTTTGTGGCTGTTGTACTTGCTACCCTGTGCAAATAGCTGCATGAAGTGCTTTCTTCTCTCCCTTTCTATGTTCCTTTGACAATCTGACAGTTTCTTCATCGAGGACAGCACATGCTTTTCCACACTGCCACATGGCTTCAGTAGGACACCTGCTCCCCAGAAATATATGTAGAGCAGCATGAAAACCTTGTATCACAGGTCTTCGGGTTCGACAGTGAGAAAGAACCTTGAACTGATACACTGTGTCCCCTTTTTGTAAGCATCTATTCATAACTCACCAGCCATTTTACACAGGGGTCCCCAGGATGTTCTGTGTGTAGCGATGGTTTCACCAGTCTTCAGGGATCGGACTGCATGGCATCTCTGCAACAATCATTTCAAACTCTAACAAGTAATATGGTTTACTAATTAAAAATATAAAGCCTTCTGATGAGTATGTGAAAACCCTGTGCTATTCTCAGTCATTGGGGTTTTTGTTTCTTAATGTTACGCTTTGTTAGACTGAAATGAGCACCAAGTGGAAGTTCAAAAGAACTGGCATTAGGGAAACATCAGTATAAAAACTGTAATTAGTCACATTGGAAAACACTGCTGTGAACAGACAATCTCTTTCTTTTCACTAACTTTCTGTTTGTTTTAGCAAACCTTATGAGAGAATAAACTTCTCACTATCTCTACATGCCAGGGTTTTGCAAACATTTTTGTTTGGATATTTCTACTGTCTACGACAGGCACAGCAGATACTACAGCCAGCACCAGCAAAAGCAGCAGCAACTTTCTGCCCCTGCCAAGCTGTGTGTCATTTTGAAACAACACACAGCTCTGCAGCACCATGTTGAACTACCAATCTGGAAACTACTAGTTTGAAAGCCCTGCCCTGTGAAATGTTGGGGATTCACTGCTTTAGCTTTGTGTGAGCAGCACTTGCAGAATACACCGCACCCTCTTCTTCTGCACACTTCCTCAGTAGCACCATTCAGTTTGATTGCTACCTTTTCATTTTAGTTTGCAACATAAAGGTCTCTGATGGGAACCACAGACTGTTGAAGTTATTCAAAAGATACTGTGGCTCTCCTGGAAGTGGACATAAAAACAGAGAAACTGCAGTACCTCTTTTTCAGCAAAAGAAAGCAGTGAAGTGCAAGTGTGTCTTACCATCTTGTCTACAAGAGAATGTCTCACCAGTGTTACTAGCCTGGCTACACTGAAAAACCTCTACAATCCACTGTCAGCAACAGTGTCTTTAGCCAGATCAGCCCCCGTAAAAATAGCAATGTAGCTGCGACTTTGGCCTACCACTGAATAGCTTTTCCAGCTAGGTGGACTCATTGCAGAATATGGTTACATAGCTGCTCCCTAATGGCAATGATTTTTTGGTTCTATGTGGCCATGAATCGGCCACATTCCACCAAACATATGTGTGGTAGTGGCACATCACTCCTCTTCCCATTCAAAGTCATATTTCTTACTCCTTTCTTACTGCATTGCTCCCCAGCTGGTCTATTTTTTTCTACTCTAAACTTTAGAGCAGTTTACTCTCTTTCACCAAGAAAACAAGGAATAAAAAGACTGGATAAGAAGAAATAATATAAGGTGTAAGTCTTAATTTTATGGGCAAAGAGCTCAAGTAAGTCAATACTCTCCAGAGTGGCAGACAGATCAGATCCCAGACCCTGGGCACTATCCTGGCTATCTCACATCGTTTCCAAATATGCTTTGTTCTTGCTACCATTTTTCTTGATCTTTGCCCCTCCTGCAGCTCCTTCTCTCTGCTTTGTAAAAGCCATTGTCATCCTTCAGAGTGTGCCCAGTACTTGTCTTCTCCGCAGAACATTCTAATCTCAGTCTAAGATACTGAAATCACTAACTTTTCATAGGTGGTAAATTTTGCATAGGAGAAAAAAACAGTACATCTCATATATATATATGAATAATAAAGAAATGAATAATACAGAATATATGAAAGAAGAGGGCCTCACTGGTTAGCTCTGCTGTGCCTTGTTTACTGCCGATGCCAATCTCAATCAAACCTCATCTTGGGCTAGCAGAATTACCCCATCACATACCCCTGTAATTCAAATCAAAGCCAGTCCTTTAGTTAACTGTGTTCCTGAACTCTAATCCATAGAGCTAAAGCCTGCTCTAACAGCAAACCCAGCAGCTCCTAGCAAGCAACTGTGTGATTCCTTACAGCAGCCACACCAGTCCATGCAATCCCTGTCCTGCCCATTTCTCTCATTGCCTGGCCTTGCAGCCACCACCATGTCGCTCCTCAGCTGTGCAGGTGACACGGTGAACTTGGGGAGGGCATCGCTTCCACCAAAGGAGAGCGTAGGCTGGGGGTTGCTGAAGCACTGGTTTTTAACATACACATTCAGCTGTGAAAACTGGAGCCATCGTTCCATCTGTCAGTTATGTTTCCTGTTCCTTTTTTTTTTTTCCAGTCTGGTGGAAGCTTTATCCTTTGAGAAAGGAAACCAGTACCTTCTGATAGCCATTTTTAATCTTTTAGGAAGAGATCATTTACTTTATAATGGGTTTAAACTGAGCTATTTAGACCTAGAGGAAAGTGTTAAACAATGGAGTAACACCAAACTGCTAATGAAAACATCCTTGATAGAAAAAAAGCCAGGAAGGTTGGCAGAGGGAGAAGATAATTCCTCTGTGTCTGCTATAAAGAAAAGAAAAAGCCATCAGCAAAACCTATTTTTTCTTATTTTTATAGTAGCAACACATTTTTAGATGAAGCAGTGTGTACCACCTCAAAGTAAAAACAAACCAAGCAATGCTTTGGAGCACAGACAGTTAGAAACTGAAGTTGTTATCAGAACATTGCTTGGTTTATTGCTTTAAAAAGCAATAGGGTTTTAAAAAGCTGTAATAAACTCTGTTAGAGTCACAGTCCTAGAAACTTAACGGCAGCAAGCTTCCTTTCCTGGCATCTAAACTCTCATCTGGAGAAGCAAAACTCTAGGGGGTGGGGGGAGGGGGGAAGGACAGAAAAACATCCCAAATCAATTTACTCAGACTTCGCTGCTGATAGTGCCAATATGGGCGCTCACTTTTTTGTGACATGTCCATCTAGCTGACACACTTCTTAACAGCCTATCTCCTTGTGCCTTCTGTTCATTGCCCTCTAGCCACCCCTACCTAGAGGTGAAAGATTCAGTTCTCAGGTTCCCCAACTCTGATCTCCCCATTTCTGTGCAAGCTCCGTGCTTTTAACCAAGAGGATAAGGAACAGGAAGAAAGGCAGACACTTCCGTATGGCTGTAGTTCTTTCCCACTCTTCTCTGCTCTCAGCAGAGAATGAAGGAAAACTTCAAGAGATATTTTAAACTCTGTCTGGAAACATTACTCCTTCATTTTGGTAGCAGGACTGCATATGGCATATCGGAGAAAAACAGCATATCTGAGCAAAACCCTTACCGTTCTGCAGGTTCTTCCTGGTGTCTCCATACAAATACGTATTTTGCAGTGTAGATAAACCACAGAGTTGTTGACAAAGGAAAAAATTTTCATCTTAAACTGCGCTTTGCTTGAATTCCCATTCTCTAGCAGTGTGGTGTATGTATTTGGGATGGGACAGCTGAAAAGGAAAACACATACATAGCAGCTAGGGCTATAGAAGGCATCTAATGGTTATAGCTCATAACTCAGGTTGTAAGGCTCCTTTAGAAAGCTGTAGCCAGACCCACCATGAAGAATCTCTCCAGCAGTGCAGGAGTGATAAGGGGCTAGTTGCCTTTTTATTCTCACAGTATCCAAATAGAATAGATTTGAGAAGTGGTTGGAGAGTAGGAAAAGAAGGGAAAGTGACAGAAAGAAGGATTTGAACCTGGCTTAACCCAACACAAAGTGAAAGAACATCATATTAAAAGGAACAGTTTTTGTTACTGAGCAAAAGGACTATGCTGTATTTTAAGGTGGTGGGTGACCCCCAGGGAATATGACATTGGGGTGAGATCAGGGATCCAGACAGCCACAAACCTCCCCTTTTACCAGAGCCTGCATTAATATTATCTGTAGGTCGCAACATACAGGAATCAACTAACCTACACTTTCACTGATGAGAGTTACATAAGCTCTTGGGAAGATCTGAACCACAGAGACATAGATAAAGCACACACTTTTCAATGTTCTTTCACTACCAACTGCCCAAACCACCTACTTCTTCAGGTCAAAATTACAATTCCTTTACAGAACTATGGGGAAGGCAACCAAACTCAAGCAACTATCACACCACCCTTTGAAAACATTTTCTTTTCATACCTACCTTCCTTGTTCGAAGAAGGTGTGACCAGTCAGAACTGTAAGCGATAGTGTGTATGAATGACAAGAAAGGTATTAATAAATAAAAGGCATTTAAAATGTAACACCTCAGTAGTCAGCGCCACTGGAACATCTAAGGTATTACACATGCTATTTGCAAGTGTCATTGCTGTACCTGTTGCTGATAAAAGCAAATGAGAGGGGATCCACTGTATTATTGGTTGGAGTTGCCCAGCAGTCAGTGAGGACCACCTTGAGCTTGCTGTCTGCTCTCTGGATCCCCACTTCAATCAGTACATCATCACTGGCAGAGACGCTGAAATTTTTTGGTATTGGGGAATTTCCTATAAACAACTGCATTTCTGTTCTGAAGTGTCCAGATCCATGCAAATCCTCAAAGATGGTGTAAAGTCTGAAAAAACAATTAACCTGCTTTAAATACTACAAATCTGACTGTGTGTTTCTACAAATCAGTGCCAGTTTCTCCATCTCTTGTACATTTAAGTAGTGAAGAGTTATCTGCAGTCCAGGACACTGTTCAAGAGGAAAGGGTGAAAAAGCATTGAGTTTTCAGTTGGGAAGGTAGAGAGCATGGAAACACAAGTGGGAAAATCCAAAGGGTGGAATGTCTTGGCAATAAAAATAGAGCAGAGAGAGATACTTCAGTGGAACTAAAAGGGAAAAAAACTATGAGCTGTCTTAAAGTTCAAAATAAGGAGAGTAAAACATTAATGAAGAAGAAAAGACCCCAAAAAATTCAGGAGGAGGGTCAAATCTGAACGGTAAGTGAGGGACATGAGAAAATTATAGAGCTCAGAGAGAAGGGACCTGACAAAGACTTTACAGAGGTATAGAAAGGAAAATACAATATCTGGAGGGTTAGAAAACAGCAAGTGGAGAGGAGGTGCACTTGTACAAAGGGAGAACATTCAGCATCAGAGCAAAGCTTGTGCTGCCACATTTTCTGTGAGCAGAGGTTTGATTTTCTGGGGACAGTGGATTAGATTCCATCTTACTTGAGATGGGTCTTCCATAAAAAAGTATTTGCATTACTTATCTTCTCTTTTTTCCAAGTTGATCAAATAAGAATTTGTAAGAAAATTGCCATCTGCAGCACCCACAAAGCAGTGTGTATGCCTACATCAGTTGAAAAGACACATCATTGTTACGTTCCATAAGCAGGAAGGTACTGTTACTGCTACACGTGATTGGCTAGGAAGGTAAAGAGGAGTCAGGAATTCTGGCACCTGAACCTGCAGCAGTAGCTCCCGAAGGTTTATTTTCGTCTATGTTTAGCCAGGCAATGGCCAAGCTTGTTGACTGTAGGATCTATTGACACATTAGATGGAGCAGGAGAGAAGCCCATAGCAGGGATCACCTGAGCACAGGACTGACAGCATGGCAGACTACTTGGTGTAGCAAGCACTGTCACTGGATACAGCTAATGTCCGTGGGGATTCTTCCAATGTAGCAGCGCTCAGCCACACAACAGCATTTCAAAGCAGAGAGAGTTGTTACTTACCCTTCTGCAGTGTATCCAGAGGAAGTCAAGAGATCATTTTGAAACACGCAGTGAATGGGACTGGCAACTTTTAAATTGTGGATTACTCCCTGAGCAGAAACATGATTTTGAAGAATGTTTTTCACTATGGTATTAGTCATGTTCTGGAACACAGAAAGAAGAAAGCACAACTCGTGAACATCAGTGTATCTAGAGATATAATAGAGCCACAGGCTTACCAGCTTTAAGTGACTAGGAATTCTCGACTCTCCTGGCTGCAAGAATCAAACAGATTAAACCTCTAGTATCTTATTTGCTGTATTGTAAGACAATGGAAATCCACCAGCCTTCCTTCTCTTCCTCAGTCTGCTCCACAAGGGAAATTGTCTAAATATGATAATTAAATTGCTTTTAAGAAAATAGAAGCTTCTGACAGCTGCAGAGGGAACCCAGAGAGACATCGGAAGTGACTCTCGGTTTGGAGAAGGCCTTGAGTTTTGCTGCCTGATCCCAAAGATTCCCCTTCTCTTTCTTGCTTGCCCTCCTCCCCAAACAGCGAGCTACCTTTCCACTCACAGGGAGAGATTTTCTGTCACTAAAGAAATGTCTTTGTCCAGCATTTCAGCCACTAATAGACTGTACTTCTAGCTAAGGATCTGCCATTGCTGCCCTCCTTACCCCACTCCCAAGACCAGAAAAAAAAATGCTCTGGTGCTTCTTCGCATTCACCAGCTCAGGGGACTTACAGTCTCAACTTCAGTGCCACAGTCGCTCCAGCCTGCCTGCAGCACAACGTGAGTGCCATTGCTGATGCTCACATTGCAGCGAGGCTCCCCCAGGTACAGGGAGGTTTCTGGGATAGACTCCTGCTGTAAAAATCTCTTCTGGACAGCAAGTACAATCTTCTCTATTTCACAGAACACTGTTACCGCATCCTTAATGGAAACCTCCTGGGCAGGTTTAACAACGGGGACAGGAGATGCTTGAGGAGAAACATCAGGAGTTGACACAGGGTCCGCGGTGAGAAGAGGCAGCACTACGCTGGAGAATGTGGTGTCCTCCAGAGCTTTGTGCTCAGCAGTAGAGAAGTCCAGTGAAGCAAGGGAGGAAACATGAGTTGAATTTTGCAAAGATGTCGCAGGTAAAACTGTGCTGTGTACAGGTTTCTTATCCATCAGTGTTGCCTCCTGGCGAATAGGAAATGCTGAAGAGTGCAAAAAATAAAGATACTGTTGTAATTTACAGATTCAAGTTAATTTTATAACGTAAGACCAAACCCGTAGGAGGAAACTCACAGTTACTGGCAGGAAACTAGCTTCTTTTGGTTTCTTAACCCACTCTACTTACTGCCAAGGCTGTGGCTTTTTTTCTAAGAAAGAGCGCAAGAAGTACACAAAGTGCCTATAAGGAAGGCTGAAGTCCTTTATTTCCTGAGAGCTGCAATAATTAGCGTTCTCAAGTGAAACATGTATATACATCTTTTGGAAGATCAGCATTTGCAAGAGATCCCCAGCTCTAAGTTGCTCAGCAAGTGTTCATATTTTTTTGCCTAGTACTGTAGGAGACTGCACACTTCTGGATGTGGTGTATAAACAGACGCAGTGTTTGTTTAAAAACCTGGCCCCATTTGTGACCAGTTGGTACCCAAAAGATACGACCCTGAGCACTTTGCAAAACCCGTTTTGGGGGAAGTGCAGGACAAATCTCATGTAGCAGGCCCACATTGCACATATGTGTCCTGAGAGAGACAGTGAGTAGTTGAACAAATGTTAGTAGCAATCTTTAATGATTTCAGGAAGAAAGCAAGTAGGGCAAAAGAGGCAGCACAAGTTGTGGTCAATGTGTATGTCGAACACCTGACATCCAGTGCAGGCTCTGGGGTTACCCCATGGCTCTTTGCTCATAGAAATAACCTCAGTATTCCTCCACCACTGACTTAGAGAGCACCAAGATAATAAATTCCATTTGCAGTGAAACACAAAGTATGTGTCTCATCACACAAAAATTATCTTCAATAATTTTAGTGGGTTGTACATACAAATAGGATCTATTTCCAAGCAAAATTTGTAAATAATACAGATATTCTTCTGGAACTCTACAGCTTTTGGAAATGCCTCAAATGAAAAAGTTGCTGATTTGAATGTAAGAGGAAGAAAAAGTCTGAGCTCTTTAAGACCTGAATTTCCCAAAATGTTATTATCCTAATACTAAATATCTTGGTTGAAAAAAAATGAGAAAAAGTTGGCATCAGCTGACAAATCCTTGTGACTTCAACCAAAGAGTTGCTTATCCCTGTGGTTACAAAAACAAACACAAATTGCTGAAGAAGCCTAAAAGAATTTAGGAGCTTAAAGACCCATCATATGTCAGCTAACAAATGATTTAAGGGGAGAGATGAGCTAGATGAATTGACTCATATAAACAAAAAAGTAGTTTGTAATGCCAGTATTTAGTCCCTGCTGCCATACAGAGGTCAAGCCACATATCTAGTGCTTTCTGTTACCTTCTCTATTACCTCTGCTGTCCCCTATGCTACTGCTAATGACTAATTTCAATGGCAAACACAAGAAAACAGAACTGTTAAAGAACCTTACAAAGACAGCGTTAAATATTAGTATAGTAAATTCTCATGACAGAGTATTACAGTCAGAAATACTTCAAGTCCTTTGCAAGAATTTTCCCATTAGAATCCAGCTCAAAACAACGAACCAAATTCACCTCTGGCAAAATTTCAAGACCTGTGGCAAGTCTGACCATGATCCAGTAAAGATCAGATCACTAAGCGTTCAGTTAGCGATTAGATAATGAAAAACTTTTTTGCCTTCACAGCTTCTTCCAGGCCTTTCTGGATTCACATCAGCAAATCCTTCATTGCAGCTGCACTGGTAAAACCCAAGTGTGTTATGGCACGATGCATGTGGGGAGCAGTCATCTTCTTCACTTTTGCACTCATCATAATCTGTTGGGTATATTTAAGCAAAAAGGCAAAGGTAGAGAGTGTATACATGAAAAAGTGATGGTTCTGAAACTGGAGCACGGTCACATCATCATGATATAATGGTGGGACTACACCTCTTAGGTGTGATACTCTGCTGTACGTTTCAGGCAGCTTCTGGGTCTAGAAGAGGTGGGAAGCACAGCCTCGAGGGCTAATTGCAAGGCACTGACAACAGAGTCCAGGGGCTGCACTACCGATGATGCTCAGCAGATACTCACTGAAATGTAGGTACCCTGCTGCAGAGCTCCTGTCCTAAACTGGTCAACAGCCCAAGGGGATGCTACTAACCTCGGGGGCTTCCTCAGCTGCCTCCCCCATTCCATGCCTCTGAGGAGATGGTTAGTAAATGCCCAGCACGAGTTAAGCAGAAGGTTTGTATGACTGGTCCAAGTTGCAGTCTAGTTGCTTTCTTAATTTTTACCTGGCCAAAATTTTCACTTTTGAAAGGAAAAATGCACTTTACTTCCCAAGGTCTAATTATAACTGCGCAAATCAGGACGTATCACCATAGGTGGGACTCAGGAAGCAGCACTAACCACCTGCTCTGTGGGGACCTGTCCCTGAAACAAACCATGTTTAGCACAGGTTCGAGGAGGGCAGGCACTCCACAAAGCAATACCACGCAATAGTCGTGATCTTACTAATTAAGTAGACACATAACTCCAGATTCACAGCTAGAGGGGTAACAGGCAAAGAGAATGTACAGGGCAGACCATATACATGCTTCTGAAGTCATTTTGCATGAGATTCTAACTGGCAGCTTATAACAATATCCTTTGGACAAACGTATCATGTTCAGGATATAGAACTTGCTGTTTTTTATATACATGACACATGAACTAGTGAAACAGAATTTAGCAGCTGTTAGTCAGGAGACTAATGGGTTTTTTTACAGACTTAAATTACATATAGAGCAAAAGAAGTGCTACAATCAGCCATTGCGCTGGTCTTGGTAAAGTGTGGACTTTCATCTGAACTCCCAGTCCACAGGTGTGTGAGGAAAACACATACTCCTAGCGCAGAAAAATTCAAATGTTCACTTCTTTGTTTCTTGAAGTGTCTACCCTGTGCAAAATTATCAGTGCAAAGCATCTAGTAATGTGTTTCAAAATTGTTTTAAACAGAGCTAGTTACATCTGCGTACAGAGACCTGTTTCCACTGGTAGCTTATAAAACCCTCTATTTGTGACCACCGTTTCTAATGTCTCCATATCTTCTTCTCTATAAAATTAATGCTAGCTATAGACGATAAGACCAGTTGGTTTTGTCCTTTTGGATCAAGAGTACCTTACTCCCTATTTCATCTTTTGATGTTCTCTGAAAATGCTTATGGATGGATAAGCAGGAGCAATATAAGAAAAGAGAATGGCTTTTCATCCATCTGTTATATACATACTTTCACCTCAAAAAATACAGATTAATAATAGGCTTTATCATCTTTCTACGTCTGAAGAGCTATTGGGATACAAGCTGCTCCTTACCATTTATGGAGAGACTGCTCTTGTCAACTGTGAAATAGGAGCTGTGTTCCAAGGCATCACGAAAAGTGGTGATGATGTAGTAGATATCCACATCTTCTGCAATCAGTAAATTGAAACTTACCACTGTGCTCCCATTAGTAATACCCATTATCAACACTTTAATCAGACCAGCATCCATCTGCTGAAGAACCTCAAGGGGCAGAGATTTATGTACCTGGAATAAAAACAAAAGGCATGTGAAGATGGACCGATAGAAGCAAGTACATTCTAGGCTTTTTACACTGCCCAGAAGAGAGTATTATGCATTATGATTGTGCTTCATACTCTGGAATGAAGGAGCACAAAATTAACTTTTTGCTTTATAACGTTTCTGATCTACAGCCACTGAAGGACACGGTATGTATTTAACTGTGAATATCAAACAGGCTAAATAATTAAGATACCTTACCATAGTTTGGTGCAGGTCCTTGCCGCTGCTGACAGCAAGGGAGGGAAGAGACTGCAAGGAGGCTCCCATGTTCTGCCTCTCAAAATGCCTCCAGGGAAAGGGGGCAACCCACTATGAGGAGGTGCTGCCAATGGAAGTGGAGATGCCTTTAGACACTCCACGCTGCATATATATCTCAGAGAGCTCCCACAGCTCAGATGCATTATAGCTTAGAGCAGACCACCCTCAAGCCTTTCCTCATGGATGATTTCTCACCAGACTCAAGCAAATAAGCAAAATTCTCCTGCTTATAGTTACATGTAAACCTTCCTCTTTTTAAATGCTTGGGTAAAGAAAACAGTAAGGTTTTGTGCCATCACCACTGCCACACAACTCAACCTCCCGTCAAGTCAGTCTTCAATTTTATTTCAGAAATATTTCATTAAAGTCTTCCCTAAGGAGTACCATACTATTTCTGCAAGTTCTCCCTGTCATCGGGGCACACAGCCCTGACTCACAGTCCTCCCCGAGAGTCCCAGAGCAGGGCTAGGAAATGGCTCTGCACTATTTTGAATGGGAACAGTCGCCCTCAAAGCACTGCAGCACCAAACCACAGCTGAGCTCAGGGCAGTCTAGAGAAATCAATAAAATAAGCATTCACATTCTGTACACAGCAACCTTAGACTTCAAGAGTGGACTAAGAAAGGAAATGGCATCTTTTCCAAAGCACACAGAGCCTTATTGGCAATAGGCCCTGAAGCAGCCTCCTTTACCACACTGGAGAGCAGGATGGTCTGCTTTCTGCAGGATGGGAAAACACAGCCCTGTGTGAGCCTTTGGATTAGCTGGGCTGCTCAGCCTCCTCACCACCATCCAGCTCAGGTGCAGGCACCAGTCCCTCTCAAAGAGGTGAACAGGCTGGAACCGTGTGTCTGAACTCTTCTCTTTGGGCCCTCCAGGGCCAGGTGGTACCTCTGGAGGGCAGCTGCCCATGGGAACATCTCCTCCTCCTCCCGCAGGAGCACAGTCCATGGGGCAGGGCACTGGGCATACCCAGGGAGATGTACAACAACTCTTGCATTTCCAGCACCTTTCCCCTTAATTTCCAGGCCCAGCGCCATGCACAGGAGGAGCAGATACAGGTCTGATGGCGTCATCCCACAGGACAAACCCCAGACAAGACACAAGGCTAATGTTAACTCAGCTTTAAAGAACATGTTGAGAAAACATTATACACATAAATGCAGGCCTGTTCCTAAGAAACTCATGACAAATAGAAACTGGTAAACGTCCACAAGTGCTCTCCTATCAGTCCTTTTCCTCCAGTTGCCCAACCAAGAAGCCTGCTAAGACTGCGCTGGAGTCCCTGCCTACCTGCATGTCCCAAGGGAAAGCAGGACTCCCCGCCCCCTTCACACACACATGCACACAGAGGTTTGCATGCCAGGTCTTGCCCCAACATCTAACCACAATGCAGGCAGAGCAACCTGAAGACCAGATGCCAGGGTAAGCACAGGCTGAGTGATGCTATCCGTCAGTGTCATGAATTTTCCTATTAGAATTGTATATTTTCTGCTCTCCTTTCTCCAGGAGATGCTCACAGATCCTCTGTGTTTCTTTTTATCCTCCACATGTGTCTGGGAAGTCTTTTTGTGTTCATCCACACTCGCAAACAAAAAGTTCAGCAACAGAAAGTGTGGGACACACAATTTTCAAACCTGCATCAGGCAGGCAGTACAGGCTGTTCTGAGTTATTGGCAATAACACTGCACTTAGAAACTGTCAGCAAAAGTGCAACAGGAGACTGCCCACAGCAAGAGAGCAGCTCTCAGCAGCATACGAAGGACAAATCCCATGCCATGCCTGTCAACCCTCCTGAGCCTGGAATACAACAGCTTCCTTGTACATAGCAGCTGCTAGCTTCAGTGCAGGACACAGAGATGGAAACAGCCACAGAAATACCTAAATTTTTCTGATTTCTCAGCATACTTGCTCTTTGCCTTCGCCCTCCCCCAGCTGTCAGGCTCCCTGGGGATGCCAGCAGCGAGGCAGGCACTGAGCAGCAGAGCAACTGCACCGTTAGGGCCAGACAAGCCACATTTGGCCCACGCAAGAGCTGGCCCATTGCTAACCTGTGCAGGAGACTCACACCTCTTTCCCAGCCCCTTGCTCTGCTTTAGGCCCTCTCTTTAGATCTCCTCCCAAGTGACTAGTGACAGGATGAGAGGCAATGGCCTCAAGTTGCATCAGGGGAGGTTTAGATTGGAGATTATGAAAAATTTCTTTACTGAAAGAGTGGTCAAGCTTTGGAACAGGCTGCCCAGGGAAGTGATGGAGTCACCATCCCTGGAGGTATTCAAAAAACATGTAGATGTGGTACTTCAGGACATGGTTTCGCAGGCATGGTGACGTTGGGTTGACAGTTGGATTTGATGATCTTAGAGGTCTTTTCCAGCCTTAACGATTCTATGATTCTATCACTCACTTCCTTCCCTAGGTCAGCTTTCCAGGGAATTAAGGGAGCAGGCAGGGGCTACATTGCGGTCACCTCCAACTCTTTCCTCTACATGTCTTTTGCAGGAAATATCTGGAGCAGCAGGACTGGATTTCAGCTGTGAACCTAAAGCAGAGCCTAAAACAATGGTGTAATGCTCAGGGATGCAGGCAGTGGGTGCTACCAGGGAGAGTCCGCACAAGAGGCAAGGCAAGGGTCAGTGGTGGGAGCCAAGAGGAGAAGCAGCCTCATTTCTCTTACACCCATGCACACAGCTTGTGCATTTTGTGCTGGATTCTCCCAGGTGACAACAGCTCTTGCACACCTGCATGCCAAGCCTGACTTACCTGCCTGCTGTGTGTTATTCAGCCCCAACTTACTTGCCCGCTATGTATTTCCAGCCTTGCAGACAGGCTCAGATTTTGCATGTGTGCTGCAGCCCCTTTCTGAGCCATCAGAGCTGATGCGTGTTGCATGCACTTGGTGGCAAGGTAACACTGCACAGAGCAAACTCCCTGCCTGCACCTGGAAAGGGCTCCCACATGCCTGGAAGTCCCACACAGCAAACCCTGCAGTGTCCCATGGGGCATGCAGGCAGAGCTGGGAGGATGGAAAGAGCTAATGTCCCCATGAAAGCCTGAGCAGACCTTAGCCTGTCCTTGTCAGCCCCAAAAGCTCCAGTTTCACCAAGCCAGGGGGCTCTTGGGCCCCTTCTCTCTCTTTCTGCTGTTTCACAAGCATGTACTGAAAAGTTAGGGGTCAGCCATAAGTTTTCATCTGTCACAGTTTTTGTCTGAACTTTTGGACATTTAATGCACACACTAATGCATCCTCTTAGCCCATCCCCGATTTCACCTGTATTCCCTTCTCATCTATCCTAAAGATTTTGTTTCATCGATGCTTCTTTTTACCTAAGGCTTAGGAATTTGTTTTGTCCGGGTTTTTACATTTGTTTGTTTTGTTTCTGCCCTTGTTCATATTTTTCCTCACAAAGCAGGACTCAGAGCTTGAAAAGTGTCAGGAGACATTCACCGTATTTGTATTTAGCCACTAGGTGACACTACAAAACCCCTTATCCAGAAGGCTACATGATTTCAAAACAGCTACCACACCCTAGGTTATCAAAATAATGGTTGATGAAGTGGGGCTAGAGAAAAAGGAAAAGAAAGAGTGAACTTTTTAGAAGGAAATGTTCAACATATAGTACCCTTGAGTATGACATTTTCTTACTACACAAATAAATCACCTTAGGATCCATCATTGTATCTACAATTCCTGTAGCACACAAAGGAAACACGAGCAATGCCAGACCAGGAGAAATTGGTATGCCTGAAGAAGAGCCACAAGAAAAGGAGAGAACGCAAGCAAAATGAACACCAGCATTGAGGGAAGGGAATGTCCCTTGCTCAGGAAAGAAAAACAGGAGGAAGATAAAGCCCAAGTTCGGTGCCAGATGGAAGCCACACTAAAACCAATTTAACAGGACAGGAAAGGCCAATAGATTTTTTGAGAAAGAGGAAAGCGCAGACCCAGGCAGCCAGGCTCACCCCATGGGTAGCTGTGGCATGTTTGGTGGATTTTCTGGGACCCTCCATCCACAGGTCCCAGGCAAAATGTCAGCAGCTCATTGGAGATATTATGGGTATCTGCACAGGAGCCTGCATGGCCAGCACAGAAAGGAAAACACTGGAACACTGAAAACTGGAAATAAGTAGGCAAAATGTGCATTAATTTGAACAGAACCCTGCATGAAGCCTGTTTTTTCACTCAAAGAGGAAAAAAAGCCTGCTCCCTGTCTGTGCTTTGGCTGCACCTTCAGAGAGAAGGTACTAGGGCACACAACTGCCTGGCCACCATCACCAGCAGCTTTAAAAATGTACCAAAACATGGATAAACTCAAATTAACAAAAGGGGTGAAATTATGCTGGAATAATAAAACTGCCTTAACCCCTGTATCAACACTCATTCCACGTCCAGATAGCTTCAACTGCAGTAATTATAATCTCATTAAGCTACATCAAACAAAGGCTATGTCACTTCAAAATCAGGGGCTCCCCTTGACAAGGTGATATCATTTACTAGTTTCACACTTTTTGTCAATCAGTTAAGACACCCAAATTCAAAACATCCTTTTCCACTCAGGAATTTAATGCACCTCAGCGAATGCATTATCAATTCAAACTTTTTGTTTTCCTGGTTCATTTTCTTGAAGAGAAGTCATAGCTGCCATGATATTCTTCTTGGTTGTTGCAAAAGACAGGCTGAACATAACCCAAGAGGACTAAAATACTCTCTCACTCTTAGCTCTGTTGTTTTTTTCAGTGGTATTGCCAGGAGGACAGTGAAACTAGCCTGGACAATGACAGTGCAAGTTGTCACATCAGGTTTTTACCTCATTCCCATCTACACGTTATATTGCAGCCCTGAGGAGAAGGACTTGGGGGTACCGGTGGATGAGAAGCTCAACCTGAGCCAGCAATGGGCTTGCAGCCCAGAAAGCCAACTGTATCCTGGGCTGCATCAAGAGAAGCATGGCCAGCAGGGTGAGGGAGGGGATTCTGCCCTTTTACTCTGCTCTCGTGAGACCCCACCTGGAGTCCTGCATCCAGCTCTGGAGCCCCCAACATAAGAAGGACGTGGATGTGTTGGGAGTGGGTCCAGAGGAGGGTCACAAAGATGATCAGAGGGCTGGAGCACCTCTCTTACGAGGACAGGCTAAGAGAGTTGGGGCTGTTCAGCCTGGAGAAGAGCAGGCTCCGGGGAGACCTTAGAGCAGCCTTCCAGTACCTGAAGGGGGCCTACAGGAAGGATGGAGACGGACTTTTCACAAGGGTGTGTAGTGATAGGACAAGGGGGAACGGCTCTAAACTAAAAGAGGGCAGATTTAGATTAGATATTAGGAAGAAATTCTTCACCATGAGGGTGGTGAAACACTGGAA
>Ga0065711_1004327_pt1 | contig 24012 bp, 9 predicted proteins | sample Hoacrofraction12_FD_59098 | JGI IMG/M metagenome (GOLD analysis project Ga0065711, IMG submission 59098) | Hoatzin crop microbial communities from Cojedes, Venezuela - Epithelial fraction 12 v2 (version 2) | ecosystem: Host-associated > Birds > Digestive system > Esophagus > Crop | place... | reverse complement strand
TTTTTTTTTTTTTTTTTTTTTAAATAAAGAAAGCTTTAGTTTGGGAGCCTAAATATTTGAAATAGGAAAATTTTTAAAAGTACCGTGCAGCTTGTGGCACGTCCAGTGCTCCCCACAGGAGCTGCTGCAGCTTAGCGTTCCTTTACAGAAACAGGCTTTCCAACAGGAGCCGAAGCGAGCGATACAGGCCTGCAGGGAGAGTTGAGCATTCATGACCAGCTAACGTAGACTCTCTTGGCACTAGAGGTAAAAGCCTCGGTCATTCTAGAAGTGGGGCTGAGCCCAGTTCCTGGTGCTACTGGATTCGTAACCCGTATAGTTTGCATCTGCCCATTGTCAGCCCAGGCATGTCGGCACAGACCCCAGTAAGAGAGAGTAAATCCTCCAGTCAGTACAGCGTGAGTCGGTCCCTTTGGGGACTGTTAAAAGTCACACAAAGTGCAACAAAGGAAAAACAAACTATCAGAAACTACCAGCAGGCTTCTCTTTCTTCCAGAGACACCCTGAAAGTCTGACTCATCGCCAGTCCCGGTCACATGCAGCGGTTTCAGGGCAGCAGTTCTGATGGGCCCCCCTGCACTCTTCCCATAGACAAGGAGGAGTAGGAGCAGCCTCCTGGTTCTTGTACAAAGCCTGGCTCTGAAACTGTGCCCCAGAAGCCACCTCACTCACTGCAGTGGCTGCTTACTAATCAGAGCTCTTCCTTTCGGTGGCTTTTTGCCACTTTTATAGAATCATACTATCTTAGTATCATAGCATGCTTTGGGTTGGAAGGGACCTTTAGAGGTCATCTAGCACAACCCCCCTGCAGTGAGCAGAGACATCTTCAACTCAGTCAGGTTGCTCAGAGCCCCATCCAATCTGGCCTTGAATGTTTCCAGGGATGGGGCCTCCGCTGCCTCTCTGGGCAGCCTGTGCCAGTGTTTCACCACCCTCATTGTAAAAAATTTCTTCCTTACATCCAGTCTAAATCTACCTTCCCTTAGTTTAAAGCCACTTTCCTCTGTCTCTGTGTCTTGTCCAACCTACAGTGCACAAAATTAATTTGCACTTTGGAGTTTTAGTGCAATTCAGTAAGACAGGATATTTACTTTTCAAAACAGCTACTCTTAAAGTATCAGAGTTGCAGTGCTGTCTTATTATCTAAAGCAACAACAGATACATCTATGGTGATTTCAAAAATATCCTGTGAAAAACATTTCAAGTTTGATACTTTATATATCCATGTTGACTACAACTGCTTGGGGGTAATCTTTTAGCATAGTACCCCTCCTGGAGATGTGTGCGAGAGATTTAAAAAACCAAAGTTTCTGAATTAACATGCACAAGTTACATCTGCTACAAAGAGGCAGGCAGGTTGTTCCTTGTTATTTAATGTGCTACCAAAACATGATGTTTTCTCAAAGGAAACTAAATCCGGTTTATTTTCTTTACACAATCACTGAAAGCCACAGTTATACTGAGTATAACTTCAGTCTGTGTTTGACCTCATAAACAAAAAGTGAGTGGAAAAGACGTCGGTCATGGTTTTAGCAAAACAGACACACCAACACACTGTAAAGACCCCGGTTATCCTATGGGAGAGATAGTACTAGAAGTGTTTAAAAATAATTCATGGGTCCATTTTCCATGTGCTGGAATTCTGCTGAATAAGGGTCAATTTAGTTATGTACGGGTGCTTTGAATCAAGACTTTAAGCAAACTGAGTATGAATGATGACCCAGCACATCTTGGATTTCCAGTGGACAAAGGTAACAGTTATGTTGGACCACTCTCCGGAGAAGGAGTTGTTCAGTGGATCCATTTCATCCTCCTAGAACCCTAACGTAAGGATTACATTCTGATAAGTGCCATGCATACAGTTATTGGGAGGGGTTTTGCCGGGTTTTTGTTTGTTTGTTTGTTTAGCAAGAGAGAACACAGAAGGACACAGAATGGTTTTTGTGTGTTGGATTTTTACTCTGGAGTACTTGCGATGTTTCTTCTATTTAAGTTTTTGTAAAAACTGAAAGTGAAGCCTTTCCTTAAAATGAAATCTTTCCACTTCCCATTCTAATTAGTCCCTCAGAGTGTAGCATTCTTTAATACAGAATCCATCAATATAATTATAAGGCATATCGACTGGAGTGTAAAACAAAGCACTCTTAAAGATTGGACAGATAGTACTATTTATGTATATACTATGCATTTTAAATCTGTATCAGATGGAAAAAGTACATTGAGAGGTGTTCTGTGTAGCTTTTACTTGAAAACTGCCAGAAGAAATGCGTAATTGTAATCAGTTGATGTTCTGATTTGTTTTTTATAAGAATTTTTTTATATCAGCAAAGAATTCCGTAGCATGTTCTGATAATGCATGACATGACATGAAAATGGCTAACTTCTTAGCATGTGGGAAGTTACACTCTCCTTGCTAGCTTAGGAAATGAAAGTCAGATTGCTTCTGTACAAGTTAAATGAAAGAGACTTTCCTAGAAAAAGTATAGATAAACTTGCAGATTAGTCAGCCCAGACTTACGACCCACAGTGGAAAATCTGTTAACTCATCCTTTTTATTTAGAATAAATTGACAGTTACATTTTTCAGTGATGATGATTCTGCATTTGTGTATATGTGTGTGTATACTTGTATACATACATATGATAGAGACATACACAACCACAATCTGTATTGCTGCTTTTTCAGGGATAACTTAGCAGTCCTCCATACTCTGCAATGTGGGCTTTTTTATCTTTTTCTTTCACTTTATGAATTCCATGGCTTTCTCTGGGTTTTAAAATTGCCACTATGTTTTTCTCCCATAACTGATCTAACTTCTATATTAACAGAAGACAAGTGATGGACATAACGTAAACACAGCTGCATTGAGTTTTGTTCAGCTGATGTTTAAAATATGTTTCTTGCTTTCTGTGAGGCCTCAGCTACAAGCATGCTAAACACAGATTTTTCAGGGCGACTAAAAGAGGTCAGCCTTAGCATCCATCACTCTCTAAATGCTGCTGTTTGTGCTGTTCTGAATGATCACTGGGATGAGTGAGACTGTGTAGAGTATACTAGGAAATAATGTTTTCAGGACAGACCTGCCCATGGCAGGCAGGGTGTTTCAGCTTTCTTGAAATAAGGATATATTTTTGTTCAGTTTAGAACATCAGCAGTCCAAGTTTTCCCAGTACTTTCCTACACATTTTACACGATGGCAAAGGGTGACCTGTAGCAAATATTTTTTAAAGTAAATTCTGTATGTCTTCTGTCTGAAAGATATGAATTTGTATCTGGATATCCTTTATGACAGATGAAGAAGGGTTATAAAGGTTTATGTAGCCTAGTCTGTATTTAATTGTTTTACAAAGATGTGAGTTAAACTCTCATAATAAGTAGCTATTTGTAAAATATGCATTCTGTACACCTGCATTCAGACAAATTCCCACAGCCAGATTTGCGTCAGCTTTGTTCTTGTGGTCTTGTGAGCAAGGAAGCTGAATCTAATTCGGGTAAGATCCAATATTAGCAGTTATTTTATACCCTCTTCATCCTGAATTTCATGTAACACTGTATATAGATTAGTTACTTAATGTGGCTGAGTTGTCTGGGGTACATATCCTGTATTAATGCAGCATTTGGGAAGCATTGTGCTAGGAACTGCCAGAAAACAGCAGCTCTGTGACTCTTTCTTGGTCCTTGGACTCATCCACTACGACCATGTGAAGAGCAGATGGCAGCGACTGAGGGCAGTGAAGAACCTCGGTTTATGGCAGCTTTATGAAACCTTCCCGCTGCTGACCCAGTGTGAAAGGACGGGAACAAAGAGCAGGATATGACACTGCAATTCCATTCATTCCATTTACACGGGCATGAAATGTGAAAAGAACTTGTAATTAACATTTCAGAGCACGCAGTTATATTTTCCAGCCCTTCACTGAATCATTCAGTGATTGGTGATCAAACCTTTCTTTTTTTTTTTTAATATACTTTGTTGTTCCATTGATAAATATGTGCTGAATAAGTGGTATGGGTAGATGTAGCTTACTTAGTAAAATGGGCGTTGATATTTCTCACCTCTAGATGTTCATCTTGGGTTGGGTTTTGCAGCATCATAGTGTTATTGAATTTCACTTGATACTAGTTTGAAAGTTGGGAGGCTATTTCCAAGCCATCACTAGAGAAATCTAGTTTCTTCCTTTCCAAGTTGTTTGTTAATATTTCAAAGTCCTCTTTTTCTTACATAACTTTGCTTTTAGATTTCATATGCCCAGATGATCTTATCTGAAGCCTGTCAATGGAATATGTATTGTTTTGAAATTCACTGTGGGTCTTTTTTCCTCTACATAGCCTTATTTTTCACAGTGACTCACAGCTGTGGAATGTTAGATTTCTAGACCCTTTGTTCCCACTATGCATTGTTCATGATCATGTTTTGTTATTTTTTTTAAAAAAAAAGCTTCATTTTGAAAATGTCAGCTAACAAATAATATGGAACACTTTGAATAATGTATTGTGGTTTTGTTTTGCTTTTTTCCCTATTTGATCAACCAAACAATAAGTATTGTTTTCTATGTATGATAAATGTATCCTGCAAATAAATTCATTGTTTGATTGTTAATGTGCTTAAATCTGTTTTTAAAAATAAGGTAAGAGTGACGTAATTCCTTATTTATGGCAATTACCATATTTTCTGATATATTCTCATACTCTTCGTGTGTAATTTATATTCTCTCTCTGGGTACTGACAAGGTACCACAAGGTTCTACTACCCTTTTCAGTATCTGACCACCTCCTAAAATTAATAATACCACTTTACTTTCCCTTATTTACCAGCTTATCACAATAATAGTTTGAGTCATAATAGAAGTACATCCAGACAAACACCTACGCATTGTTCTGGAGTAAAGCTGGCTTCATTTTAATGTGACCAAGGTACATAGTGACTGCCTTTTGGGAGCTTAGTTCCTGTGTAATTCTTCTCTTAGGAGTTATGTACTTCTGTTGGCTTGGTTTGTAGTGAAATATTTCACATAGGATGCCATAGTCAAGGTCAATGAAACCACCTCTCAGGGTGTGAAAGCCAGTCCTATGTGAAGGACTTAACAAGTCAGCTCTGCGAATGACATGAAGGTGATGGTACGTATTGCAACTTTCGGTTGGTAAATACAGGCCAGCCCAGAGCTGGGCACGTGTCCTGGCTAGTTGTGGACAAGTGTACGTGGGTATGCAGATGCTGTTGATGCAGGGGCTGTGTTCACGTGGCACAACCAGGCTGTTCAGTCTTATTTGAGAATGAAGCTTTATTGCTCTGTTTCTTGAGCAAGCTCATCTGGAGTTAGCCAGGTTATTCGTACCGAGAACTACATTGTCCTTTGTTGCTTACTGGACAAGCTGTGACGTTACACAAGCCGAGCTGTTTCAGCAAGCATGGCTTTGTTCCCAGATAAAAGATTATCATGAGAAACAGGCACAAAGCACAAATTGGACATAGTGGTAGGATTTCCCAGATAGATCACTACGCAATTTTCTGAGTACTTGCATGAGCAGATGGTGCTTTTTTCCTCTCTTTTTCTTACCCATGTTGAAGGTAGAGACAACAGTTTATTTTTTCCTGAAGGATTTAAGCTACTAGGAGGGTCCTGAGGTTTTTCAGCTGATTTTTAAAATGTTATCCCTTACTCTGATTATGTGCGTTCTGTAGTGTAGAATAAAATCAGTGATGTCTTAATGTCATCTTGAGGAGCGTTACCTTAATCACTAATACAACTTCAGGGTAAGATTTTAAAAGACATACTGTATCCATGAGTCTTACTGCTGATAACTTTATAAAGAAGGCTTAATATAATTGTTCCTTTGATCACACCAGTTTGAATCACCAAGCAGAAACATTCCTGAACATCTTTAGTAGATCTGCATGCATCGAACTCACTTATTTAAATGTTATTTAAGATTTTTATGGGCTTTTGATGTGAACAATGAAACACAGTTTAAGGTTTGATTCTAATCTTGTGATGGTAAGCTGGGAGAATCCACAGCATTCATGAGGGCTAAGCAGCAGTCACCCAGACCTCTACTAACTTTTTTTTCCCCATTTTTTTCTTCCTCAGACGTATGTGGGTCTGATGTTTACTTTGATGCTTTTAAGGCTGCATTGTTGTTGAAATGGAATTGGATGTTCTTACCAATTATGTATCTTACTTTCTACATTTTGAATTAATTCTATCTCTCTTTAGTTCTTTACAAATGTAGTAGTGGCTGAATACTATGTAACCACCACTTCTGACAGTCCTGAAAACACATGGTCATACATCCTTTTTCATTTCCCCTGAACGGAATCTTTCAAATCAAAAATAAATACTTTTCTCTTTGTTTTTTTCTTAAATGTCATCTTTTTTACTTGCTATTGTATTATGAAAGCCTCTGTATCTTATTCCCTTTCACAGCTCAGTGAAGTTCTCTATTAAAATATTACCAGGTGTTTTTTTAAAGTGTAAATTCCTCTAAGCCTACTGAATTTGATTCAGTTACCCACACAGGCATCTGGTGTGGTCTGAGATATCCTAAGGTGTTCTTAGGTTAATAATCTGACTTGGAACAACGTTTTGAAACTCATCCCCCACTTGTCTCCTTTTGTCTCCTGTTGGTTTAGGTCTTAGGGTTTCTAAGACCTACGCATGGGGCTGGCAGATGTGGGTGAGGCTCTATAGGAGATCAAAGACATGCTGGACCAGCAGCCAGATACTAGAAGGGGCACCTGAGGGCATTTTCTATGATGCCAGATGCTTATATATGGACAACAAATTGAGCCCACAGACTGACTCCTTTCCTTGCATTTCTTTTCGACTCATGAATTGAAGTGGAATATGAGGCTTTTTAAGTGAGATTTACTTGACATAAAAATGCATCTAAGCATTTCTGTTTGTGTATAATAGTTCTATACAGGCTGGTTTATAAAGTTAGGCTGGCAGAATGCATGCATTCTTCTCCTGCTCTGGACCTTAGCTCTGGAAGCAGCAGTAATGAGTATGGCTGCCTTGTCTACAGCAAGAAAAAGGAAGGCTTATTCTATACGGAATATGCCGTATGTGTCCAGCTGTGGAGTGGTGGTAGCAGCAGGGTACAGACTGACAGCAAGCGATGAAGAGGCACCAGGTGGAGACAAGGCTGCATGAGGGACTATGATCCTCTCGGCCAACTGACACGATTGCATACTTGACTTTTTTCTCCTTGCAGGAGAAAAGAAGTGGTGAGGAATTGGATAAAATCAGGGAAGGGGCATGATAGAGAGAGGTGGTTTGTTCATTTACAGAATCTTTAAACCAGAAAGAGAGCATGGATAGTTTACAAGTGGAGACAGAAGTGCTGTTCAGTAACTCCACGACAAGCATTTTTGCTATTTTTATTTTTCCTTGAAGCATTTATAGAGCTGACCTGCCAATAAAACTAGCAATCTTCCATCACTGGTAGAAAGACCCCACGTAATAAGATCAGAGAGGCAATAAAAGCCTGTGCTTCTAGGCAGCAGTTCAGGGCATTTAGACCTCCGAGTCGTGTCCCTCTCCCTGTTTAAGGATCAGGCCCGGTCTTACTTTCAGTTAGACCGGATGCAGAGTCAGAACTTTTCTCCGGTTTCCACCTTCCCTCTTTGGCATGAGTTGACCTCACAGATGCAATTATGAAGAAAAATTATAAATTCATTTTTATAAAGTTTTGCCCATCGGCTTTGTTTTCATTCCTGCAGCTATTTGAATAACTAGCAGAAACTAGGCCAAACCACCTGTATCTCTATCATCGCTGCAAAATTAACAAAGCCAGATTTTGAACGTGCGTTATAAACCACAAATTCCTGGGAACTTACCACAGGTTATACCCACAAACTTTTTTTTTTTTTTTCCCTGCAACTGTTCACTGCTCTTTATTTGATGATTGACTTTATTCCCTGGAAATGTCCTGCAAGGCACTTACAATGCTCAACGTGCTGCAGCGCTGAAGGAAAAAACAGGCAAACCAAAACTTGTACTGTATGCTTTTCACAGCTAGACAAAATTCAATATATCATTTACAGGACTGGTGCAAGTAAGTTATTAGTCGTATGTGAAGGCCCTGGTTGTTCTTCCAGCATTTATCTTCAGTTACTCCTAGGGAGAGCACTTCAGTAGTTAACCTAGCTGGCCTCTGCATACCACTGTAACTGCAATTAAATATAACTGAACCAGAAGTTAAAATATTACTGAAATAGTTGTAAAAACTTTAACATATTATCAAGCAGTATTTTTTCATAAACCTGTAGAAACCTATTGTTCACTTGAGACTTCACCTAACAGGGAACTGCACAATTTTTTTAACCATTATTTTTCATCTTGACATGAAAATACCAAAAGCAGATCCAAAGAAAACACCTCAGCTTTCACTTACAGGATTACTTAGAGGGCCTTGCTTTTAGCATGTGCAAATGATGGTGTCAAAATTAAACTCTATCATTTAACGTGATATTAAATGTGCTCCTAAGTGTGATAAATCACTGTTCTCATATATGTGATTCTCCAGTTCACTTCCCATGCTCTATACTAAGTCAAATGCAAGTGCAATGAGGATTATTTGCGTGAGCTTTTATAGCTGTACAGTGTACCTGAAGACCTTTAGGTTGCAGCCAAAGTAGGAGTCAAGGTTTGGTGAACTTAGTTCATCACAGTAACAAGATAAAAAAAATCCAGATACTGAATGTAGCTGATAAAGGAGTCATGAAACCAAACTTGTCATACTCTGATAAACAGCAGAAAGAATCCAGAAAATAAATGGTCACGTGAGTTTAAAAAAATAATAATTTTGATTATTAATTACAAATAAATAAGTAAATAACTTCAAAAAAAAAAGACTCTTAAATGAAGGCACCCATCTAGATCAAAAGAGTGCTTTGAAATGCAAAATAAACCTCTTTTCTTCTGCCATGGGTTTCTGTATTCTCACAAATGCTAATCTAATAAGAACTTGGTTAACTTCCGTCAACCTGAACTATCATCAGTTTAGATAAAAATGATTGTTAGTGGCCTTAGAAAGCTGTGAAACATATAAGCTGTAGCTGCAGTGAAGGAAGCTGATATGGCATTGTCAGATCCATCAATCAGAGCCTGCAGTGAAGAAAAGTGGCTCAGCAGCTCAGTATGGGCCTGGGATGTGCGACCACGCAGCGGGACACAGAGCCCGCCATGCTGCACCTTCCCTGTGTACCTGCAGCCACCTGTTAGGGCCAGGCTCAGAAAGGGACCTACGGCCCGAAGGAGGGACATAGGCCAGTGGAGCTCATTAAGCTCTACAGTTAGGACCTTGCTTACCCTGAGGTCAACAGACCTCCAAAACTAGCTCAGATTTTTACTGAAAATAGCCCTGAAGTTTTCTTCTGCATGTGGCCGGCCCTGCTGCAGCAGAAGGGCTGACACGTGACGTCCAGGCTGGGGTCTGGCAACGACACGTGCCGTTCCTCTCGCCCAAGAGGCTCAGTCATGCACTTGGTTTCAGCGTGGAAGTTTTAAATCAAGCATCCCACAAAACGCAGCAGGGGTTAGTTCTGTCTTTGAAAATGCTGTGTGCATGGGTGGGAGCAAGGTGCAGCAGATGGGAAACAGTCTGGACACAATCCAACGTCTGTTCAGCGAGCCACTGTCCGGACCGTTTATAGAATACTATAGGTGAATTCAAGGTCTTGGCCAAGACCTACTTACATCTAGGACAGAGCCACCGTGTTTCCAGGAATGTTTTAAATTGTGTCTTTCGGTTGTTGGGGTTTTTTAATCTTTGCTGTGTTTGTTTTGGAGCATAAGAAGTTTGGTCTCTGGAGCCATTAATATCATGCAGCAGTCTGTGTGGGGATGCATCCTCTACAGATGCGTACAAACCGTGTAAGAATGATGTGTTTTCTGGTTGGAGAGGAGTGTTAAAGCGATACTGTCAGTTTTAAGCTTTGGGGGAAAAACTACTATTATTTTAAAGAATAAAAGTGTTTTAATATTTAAATAGTTGTTCTGCTTTTCAACAGTATTTGCTGAAATATCTTTTCTATGTTTGAAAAAACATCAATCTTTCTTCACAGCCTAGGAAGCATACAGCTTTGGGCAGGGAAGCTTACGAACAAAGGAGCTTTGAAATGGGCTGGCTCATCTTCAATCACTCCCAATATTTGACCTTGATGTATCATTGAGAAGAAACTGTGGCAAGCTTGTTGCTGATTAAAGCTTGCTGTTCTCCAGCCGTAAGGAAAGTCATCTGTCTTAAGAACAGCTTAAATCATAAGTCCGTCAGGAATCTGAAATTAGAAATTTCTGCTGGTGCATCCTAGGCTTTGGAATGCTGTCCTATGAAATCTAACACTGCAGCAAGGCAATTAGAGCTGATATCAGAAAATGTAGGTCCAAATTAAGTGGAATCCATGAAGTAAGCCTTGAATATGATATTCACATGAAAACAGAGCCAATTATGCATTAGTAATAAGGCTGTTATCAATATGAAAATATAAAAGGCTCCTTTCTTCTGTCCTTATTCACCACAGACATGATCTGGCTACACTGATGTCAGTGGGAAACATCCTGCCCCTATACGGAGTGGAATATCAAGTATTACAGTAACAGTAGAGTAAGGTGACATAGCCTAAAGAACAGTGACAGAGCTGGACCTGCCAAGGTAGGAAAACAGTTTGCTTGCCCCAGGTTCTTCAATCTATACAATGAAGCAAGGCGTTTCCCTGGTAATAGCAAATGCATTTTGCAAAGTTCCTTACTCGCGTAGTGTAAGACATAGACCTATTCTTCCAAGCACATCTTGTAAAAGTTATCTTGAAGCGTAAGGATGTAGCAATCAAATGGAATTTGGGCTTTCTATGCTTTGGACTGTAAGAAGCTTTCAAGACCGCTGGTTGACTGAACAGGGTGCTGCTACAAGGGGAGGAAATCAGGAATTCAGCCCCACCTAGCTTGAGTCACTTGCTTTAGGCATGTGGATAGTCACCTTTTCCTCTCTCTACAGTCAATAAAGAAAGAGATGCCACCACAGATAGCCATCTGAGGAGCGGTCACGCTGTGGGGCTGCTTTTCACCCAGCATACTATAGACATAGCCTAGGTATGGAGCCTGCTCCGCAGCCATGTTGAAGAAGCAATATATTAACAAATAGGATTGCTGAGAGCACCTAGACAATGTGATAAAACAGTACCCCACAAAACCCAAATAAGTAGCTTGAAATCAATGAGTGCCTTATTTCTTCTTTCTTTCTTTGGTACATAGCATGTTAATGAATAAAATGCTTTGCATGAATAAACACTGGTTGGTGGCTGATTACCTTACTCAAAAGGTCTCTATTCATGCACACCACATTCCTCTAAAGAATGTTTTAGAACTGATTCTAAAATTGTAATCATTCCTGATTTTAAAATATTTCTGTCTAGTTACAGAATATCACTGCTTTCATATGCATATGTCATTAAGATCACTGAAACACGATGACGAACAACTTGTAATTGCTAGGTATCTGACGTTATCAATCTCTTCTTATTTTTAAGGTAAAAATTACAATAGAATGAGTCAGAAAAGTAGACAATAATGCTTAAAAATATTGATGATGAAGATAGTGGTTTAGAAATCTGATCTGCCTAGCTAGGATAGGCTTAGAAATAATGCTTAGTAAGACAGGGATTCTCAATTATATGTGTGGCCTCAAATGGCCCCTTTCCACCTTCCACACTGTACATCTCTGCTGTAGTTGTAAATAATTACAGTTTTACCTACAGATAGTTCACTAGCCTTTTGTCTGTCTTTCTGCTAAGACCAAGGCTGAAGAGTGGAAAGCCAGTTAGAAATACATCTTCCCTGTCTGAGCTGATTACCACATTCATTGCCAGTTTGACACTGAATTCACAATCTGCATTTCTTCTACCTCCTGCCTTTCCCAGCATCTCCCCCACCTCCCCGTCCTCACTTCACCTTCTCACAAACAAATGCAGATCCACTTCGCAGAGTAATTAGTATCTGCCTGCCTTCATTTTGTCAGTAAAAACATTTTTTTTTAAATGAAAAAGTGAAAATTTCTCAGCAAACCATTCCTACGCAGTCAAGAGGAAGGAAAAGAGGAGGAAGGCATTTGTGTTTTACTCTTGACTTAGCTGAGGACCTAATTAGCAAATATATTTGTCAACCTTTCAGTTCTTCACATGTCTTTGAAGGAAATGACTGCGATGATATGATTGAGAAGGACTGTTTATAGAATTATGACTCCCTACCTAATTATGCTCAGTTTGCCAGCCGTGGCACATACTTGAAAGGCTGCACTTCATGTTGGGGATCATTAGCAGCTTATATATACCAGGTTATATAGTTTCATACAATCCATTGCTTAATGCTTTATCTCCCTTGAGGGCATTAGGGATGTTAGTGTAAAACCTGGATTCATGTTGAAGGGTGATTTGCTGTAGGAAGAAAGCGGTTTTTATAGGGAATCAGCATTACATGCATCATACAAAGATGAGGCCAAGATTCTGGAAAGTGAGTACTGAATCTGGTACGTTTTTAAGATTCCCATTCTAAATGACTTATTTTTCCAATGCAACAGAACAGAAAATCAAGTCCTACAAAAAGAGCCAACTTGCACACCAGAAACATTGCTTACTACACGTTAACATTTGTGTTTGTATCTGTGAATGTTTGAGATTTACTTCTCACTGAAAGAAGAAAGAAAAAGGTTGGAAAAACTGAAGACAGTTGCCAGTAAGGGCACTGACCGTATTGTTACACGCAATCACACTGGCTTCCTGGACAGCTGAAATAATAACAGCCCATTTTAGTGCTCTGGAACAGGTTTCTAGTGGTTGATTGCACTTCACAGTAAAGTCTGTAATATAACTGTCATCAAAATCAGCAGCACCTTAATTGTGACACCAAGTAACTACAGCAGATGCTGAGAAAATCTCCACATCTGTCCAGGCTTGGTTTGGCTTCTATGAGAACCAGGGAGATGACAGTCTAAGTCGCAGAATATTTCCACCATTAACAAATTGGACTAAGTTCTACAAGGTCTGAATTAAACTTTCAGCTCGGCCACTGTAAAACAGAAGAAATAATATTTTGATGTTTGGCTAATGTCTTTTATGTTCAGTATTTGGATCATAAATTCTCTGGACAGAAACCCGCTTTTCTGACGCAGTGATGTGAGGATGTAACTCAGTTTGGAGGGAGGGGCCTCTAGGTATTGATACAAAGATGGTTTGAGACTAGTATGCACTGGAAATACTGGCTTCCAGAAAAGAGATACTAGCTCTTAAACATGATCTCTGTCACACAGTCCAAACCCAAAGAGCAGTATGGATTTTCAAAACTAATTCAGTCAAAGAAGTCAGCAACACTGCAGGCAGAGCAAGAAAAAGAGGTTGTAAACAGCAGAGAAATCAGAAACTGATGGAATGAACACCATACAAAGGAGCAGGAGGGGATGCAAATGACTGGTATCAAACAGAATAAAGTACAGCTTAGGAAAAGGAGAGGAAGAAAGATCTGAGAACAAACAGTGCAGTTTGAATGGGAAGACAGAGAAAGCTCCACTGATTCCTAAATAACAGATAAAGATGCTAAGATGAATAAAAGACAGTAAGTTGAATTAGGTATTACAGAGCTATAGGCAGAAGCAGGGCTGGAGCAGCACGTGGCAAATGAAAAATGAAGCTGACGGAGAGGAAATAATTGGGAGAGCAGTAAAGAAGGAGGCCTCCAGTCAGTAAAAATGTGTTAAGTGATGATCACACAAAGAAAGAAGAAAGAATGGAACTGAGAAGACGAGGTGTTCAGAGGGGGAATGGGAGAGATGACTGGGGCTTGACACTGCAGAAGGGGTGTAAGGATTAAGGAAAGGTCCCGTAGATAACCATTGCTTCTCATTCATTCAGAGGTGTTTGTCTTTTTTGTCTTTTTATCTCCCTGTCTTGTTAGTTAGAACGCACTTTTGTATTTACACCACAGCTGCATTACTTGTTTTTAACATTTGTTATTTCATGCAGCTTGCAATATGACCTTAGGGGAGGTTTAAGGTTTTACAGCAACCTTTTACCTACCCACCACCTCTTCTCAAACAACTTCCAGTTCATTCCTGCCATGACTGAAATGCTGCATGATAGCATCTTTGTAAAGCCTACAGAACCAGCACAGGGCCAAAAGCTTCTTATTGATTCTCAGTCTGCATTTTCTTAAAGCCTGTTTAATCCCACATATTTAGTGCTGTAAGCAAGACATTTCAGAAAATTAAACAGGAATTTCCCCATGTGTTTATAACAGAGCAGTGATGATAGATTTTTGTTTGTAGTTAAATATTTCCCTGCAGTGTTCACTGAATAAACGTTCAAGGCACACGGGGAAAGTGATTGTGGGCTTGACTGAAAGCCAGCTGAAGAGAGAAAATTGCATTGCTTCAGCTGGGTTTTAGAACTGATAAAACCAGTCCAGAGACTGATTTGCAAATAAATGTGTGCATTTCACTAATACAATGGAAGTGGGAACTCTTGCTTTTTTGGACAGAAACATTTACAAGACATTTAACTCCTAAACAGTTTATAAATAGAACTCTAAACAGTTGTGTTCTACAGAAGGATATACTGTAAATGTGTTACTTGGAGTCACCATTCAGACAGACTGCATATAATCCAGGCAATCAAATATGCCATGCATGATGTATGTCATATGAATAGGACTCATCTGCCAGTAACAGATACACTATCCCTTAAAGTTAGACTCCATAAATTATTAAAAATGTTGAAGTGAGCCTCACTAACAGAAGTGTGCCTAAAGCTAATGCTACTGACAACATATAATTTGACTAGAAATATTACCTTCAAGCAGAAAACATTGATCTCTTTCCCATCAAAAAGTACCATTTTTGTTCAGAACAAAACACACGCAAAAAAAAAATATTTTTAGCTTGATATTATCCATGAATGAGAAAGAAAAACAATAGGAAAATAAAACTCATTGAAAGTAAAGTCAATTTATTGCCAAGTGGTCAGTAGTCTAAACAGTCCCATATCCATTGTAATAACAGACTTGCTCCCTTGTCAAGAAATTTAAGAAACTTTTTTGAAAGAGTTCCTTAGGATTACCCTCCAAAATCATAACATGTGGTCTGGACCCACTGGATGGAGGGATCAAACGGTAGGAATACTGACAAGAACTTATTTTCAGGGAAGCTGAATACTTAAAGAGTGAGGTGCTCACTAGTATTTCCTCCGACCATCTTGGCCTCCTCCTGCAACTCCATTGCAGTTCCTCTCAGCGTGATCCTACTGAGCTTGTTTCAATACCATTAGAAAGTGCTGCAGCAAATAACGTTTCTGCAGATAAGATAGGTGTGAGGTGCTCCAACATCATTGCTCGTGTCTTGTTTATGACAGGATAAGCATTTATCTCTTGGGGCTAGGTCTTTTAATCCAGCTGAGTAGTTTCAGTGCAAGACAACATGCTGGAAAGCAGAGCTCTACACTGCTTCTACACCCTTCCAGTGCTGGGGCCAGCGAAGACTCCACGGTAAGTCTGGCTGCATGTAACTGCCCATGACAAAGGACAACTGGTCTCATCTGCCAGGAAAGCCCTGGCCTCCTTGTGTCAGCGGCTCTGAGCGGCACAGTGTAACCATGTCAGAGCGTAATAACATCTGTGGAAAAGACTTCTGAAAGAATGGAGTTTGGCAACTGCATAATTTTGTTCCAAAAAGTCTGCATGACACATTGGCTAAAGTTAAGTTTTATGGCTTTTTTTGACATAGTCAAAAGTGGCTGTCACACAGAAAATGTCTCTTGTCTTTTCCAGAACTATTTTTATTGCAAAATCTGTTCTTCATCATACGTTCATCAAAAAATGAATTAATACTCTTTCACATTAGCTCTTGCACACTTCCTAAGCAAACAGTAATAGTTAAAGGCTGGCAGTTCAGTATTGTTTATTGTTATGTGGGGCTGTGTTAGTTTGAGTATGTGATGAGAAGAACTACAATAGTGTATACTTTAGAAAAGGAATCAAGAAGAAAATACAATCCAGAAGTTTCATTTCAGCATTCTCAAATGTCTTTTTGAGTCAATGTCTTTTGGCATTGGCAAGACACCAGCTCGAGCTCTTTTGGCACAACAAGACACAGTATTGTAGACTATGATATATGTAGCCCTTGCAAACAGGGCAAAACAGAAAAAGAAGTAAGGAAGAAGTGAGCACTCAGAATAGAGCAGCTTGTTGCTTGAATTCATCAGAGTACAAACTCAATGCCACCATATCACTGCCTAGATCAGAAGAGAAATTTAACCGTGATTTCTAATACCCCACAGGTATGACAATACATTCTTTTCTTCTTACAGCTGAACTCCTGAAAGCATAGGAGCCAGACCAAACTAAATTGCCCACCATTTGCTTTAGGTCATAAATGCAATGTTTCTATCCAGATGTAACTGAAAAATTAAAAAGTTTCCACACCAGAAATTCTAAGGAGACTACCTATTCATGGATGTTTTTAATTTTGCATGTCATGCTAGTAAAGCTTGGATTGGGGAATTACAGAAAATAAAATAGCTACTTGCTCTTTTCAGGATTCATACGCTCACAAAAGAAAGACTCTAAAAAAGAAAATACAGTTGTATGTTATTGCATAAGATATCTGAAGTCCTTAAATTACAGAATCCTGTATGAATAGCTTTTCTTTATGTGGTTGAGCCATCTTACGCCTTTGTTTATCAAAGGAACTGGCATCTTCATGGCCTATGCTTTGACATAACTCTCATCAAGGGAGATTTTTTCTTCTAATTTTGTCCAGGCAGAGGAAATGAATGATGTTTTGACTTTTGTACAAGAAATTCTTTTGCTCTGTCTCTTTTTGGAAGTCTGCATTCCTCTCGCCATTTTCAGCCTAAAAGTGGTACTCAAAAGTCCTGCCTTTGAAAATTATCTCAGGTGTTACCAGCACAATGTAGCTGCAGCTTCTACTGGAAATCCCTTTAAGTATTTGAAAGCCTCTCAAGATTTTCACCTCTCACCTCTTTGAAGAAAATCTTCCAGAATTCTGATGCTGGGAAGAAAAAAAAAAAGTTACATTTGAACTCTGCATATGGTAAGTATTCCTATCTGATTAATTTTCTGGTTTCCTTGTATTCTAGGTTAACGTTGCTGGCAATAGTAGTCATTCTGTAAGTGTTGCAAACAAAACCTGTAATCAAACTTGTTATCCTTTGAACAACTGCTCGATCATTAACAATAGCTGCACATATCATTTTGTGCTCATCAGAAGTTCTTGCAGTTCAAAATTACCTATCAGAGTAATGAAGAAAAATTAAAAAAACAAACTAATTTCTTAAACTAATGGCTAAATAACTGGAGAAGATAATAAAAATTGTCTGATGAATTATTCAGATATTGTAAGGCAAGTAAACTCGAAAATAGTCTGGCAGCCAGTAAAATGAGATCACAGCCTGCTGAGTTTATCCATATTATCTTACTGTGTTGTTTTTTCCCTTGGAAAACTCCTCTCTTTCCTAAGCACATGTCATTTCTTATTTACAACAGAAAATGAATGGAGAGGTTTTTGTAGAAGTTTCTGCTAAGGAGTAAACTTTTAGAAAGTAATCATAGCTCTAACTCACCACATAGCAACTCTTTTTTCATGTTAAGAATATCTCTGAATAGAAGGAAATGAATTTAATCTGTGCAAAGCACTCCATTGATGTGGAATTCACCTGAACTGTTCATAGTCAACAGACAGAAGCAGGACACATTTTGTCTGATCTGGTTTAGACATCTACTGCAGGGTGAGATGAATCGTGCTTTAAAAATGGCTCTCTGCTGGCTGTGAAGGCAGTCAAGACAACCTGATCAAACACAGACTTCTGGATAGTAGACATGTGAAGTTAGATGAGATGAGCTTCACGCACAGGGCTCACAGGAGAGCCTGATGTGCAACAGCTGTGCTGCACTGACACGTTGGCCTTTTAGACAGGCACCTTTCTTTAATCTGGAAATCCCTTTGAGGAAGAGACCATCTTTTTACTTGGAATTTGTATTGCACTTGCAACCGAAAGGTTCACTCATGACAGGCAAGATGGTAATACCTCATCTCACAATAAAACAGCTGACCTAGTAAACGTAAACTAATACCCCTTATAGAGTTATGACAGCATGTTTATGACTTCATTGTAGCTAGGATGATCTGTCGGCATTTTGTTCATTCTCCCTGCTTTTATATTCTGAATGCAGTTATGTACAATTCTGCCTGGAAAGTCAAATGACCATGTAACAAACAGTACTAGTCTAATCTTGCCTGCAGTGCACCAGACAAAGACTGAGATTCTGGCTCCCTTGAAGCCAGCAGTAAGTCTGTCTTTGACTTTGCTGGCAACAGCATTTCACGTAAGAAACCCTGAATCCAGTGCATAATACAGATATGAGAAAAATATTCATACTATGATTTACCAGCATTTCTCACAGAGTGCACACTGAGGCATCATCACTCAAAAAGGAATTAGAAAGGATAACCAAAAGGAAAGACTTTATGAGAAGCAGTACTGTACAACATGCATATAAAGTAAGGTAAGTATTACTGGTCTCTACTTCAGGTAGAACATCTTTTCCACTGTTATTTTTCACACTGCCTCTCTTTTGGCCATCTGTTTTCTTGCCTCCTCATGCTGCCTAGATGAATTAATAATTCTGATTTCAATCAATTTACTATCCATCCTTCTCTGTGCAGGACTTCCCTCCCTCCCTATAAAAACTCTGATCAGAAAGAATAGTATTTCCTTCATGTTATGCAAGACTAGGGTTACAAATTATCAACCCACGTATATTTTCCCCTAATTTAAAGAGTTTTAAAAGGTATAAAAAGAAATCCTCTTTCCCTGACCAGGTTTTTTTTAGATATTTCATTGGTCTGATTTCATATCTACATTATTTCAACTGTAACTGCTAATCTCAATCAAAAGAAAGGAGATTGCTGTTCGCTGGATACAGAGTGATGTGGTGAAAATAGGAGATATACCTGTTTAGCGTGTTTTTTTCACCTCCAGGGGCTAACCTCTTCCTGAAGTCACCTGCATAACATGGGGAATGATAATCAATAGACAGGATGTTGTGACTTGACTGGACTAGGAAAACCTATGCATTACTGATTTTGTGACTGTAGCTATTAGGAAACAGAAGAAAAAACAGAAAAAAACCTAGCTTATGGTAACAGAAAAATGACTCTGTTCTGTTGCTGATGGAAACGAACAGAGGGCTATCCTGAAGTCCCAACCATATCGCACATAGCCACCCCTAGCACGGGTTTTCTGACCTCACCTGAGCTTGCCATCATTCTGCTTTGCATACAAAAAAAACAGGCATCAGAGTAAAATTTTTTCTGTTACGTTGTTTTTGATTGTGAACTACAGATTCCGTCCTGTAGCTGGGTCTGTAGGTCACCACTTGGTAGTGGTTAAGATATTCTAACAAGCTGAAGCAGCTATGAAATGTAACTTCTATAGCTTAGGTCATAACGGAAGACTAATACTAGCAGGCCCTATTGAAGTCTGAAGAGGTATACCCAGACTACATGACAGGCAAGATAAAGAAGATAGGCAAGCCAGGCAAGCCCTTTGGTTGCTATCCAAGATAATAATCATCTGATGTGGGACTGGGATCACCTGATGAGCTGGCCATGGGATTAGATGATGACTGGGGATGAAGAGGGAAGGCCATCTGATACCAGTTATAAAAAGGTTTCTATGGGGGTATTTTTGAACACCAAAAGGGACTGCTTATAGAATGTAGCTGTTCCGAGAGATGACACAGATCTTAAGGGAAAGCTTGACCCTGTTTTGCTGCATCATGTGATGGGTTCATGGGCAAGACTGTGGTTGGGGTGGAAAAGCAGTGTTCATCCAGCCTTTCCTTGTATTTCATTTGGGGGTGAGGAAATATTAGTTGGGATTCTTGGGAATTCTGTTGTATGGTTAAACATCTATAGCAAAACATAGAAAGAAACTGTCGGTCCTTTGGTGTTTTGGCAGTCAGAAAAAAAAACAAATGTCAAAACCCCCACTATGTGCAGGTTAGAGGTACAACCCTGGGCTAAGCTTAGAGGATGCTGGTGGGGAGGCAAAGGTAAGGAACGGTCCATCACTGCTTCCCGTGGCTGCTTCTCAGTGTATCAGAATAATTTGTTAGTTTCTGTCAAGCTTGAAAGCTGATTAGTGAGTGTGCTAACACAAGTAGGGTGTCCCTGAAGAAGGTGTGCAGGGTGACCATGATCCTCGGGCCGCTGGACCTGAGGCCTCACCTCCGTAATACATAACGTCTGCCCAAAAGAGCCGGACTGGAGTCTATTTAGATCAAAGGAAATCCCATTGTAGGGTTCAAACGCAGCACTCTGGCCGAAATCCAGCAGAGGGCTCTCAAAAAGCAGAGTATAATAGCTGCTATAATTTATGGTAGCACTTATTTAAGCAATTAACTCTTATCTGAGTTTGCTAAAACTTCCTGAAATTGTTCTCTTGTTCTGTGAGAAGCCTTACATCCTACGATATAATTTGACTCTCTAGGGTCCTTGTTTGCAGAACTTAAAAAAAAAAATCTTTACTCATCTTGTAATCTACTTGAATGTGTTTCCTTGTTCAACTCAATATGCTTGTTTTTAGATATTTTCTTCATGGTTTTCAGTAAGATGTAGGCTCCACGATGCCTACATTTAACTTGAAAGACAGAGCTTGCTATCTTTTTTTTTTAAGTCTCCGGAGCAATGCCCCAGCAAGCCTACATATTTGATTGTGAGCATCCAAGAAGGGGGAGATAAATTGTATTTGTTTTAGTAAACAGTAACATGCTCAGACACAAAAGCAGAAATAAGTATGAAAGAAGTAAATTAATCAGAATACTGAGTTCTAGTTTTCTTAGCTGTATTAAACAGCTGTTCACCTCTAGAAAACATTAATTTGTCGTATTATATAACACTGTTTTGCAAAGAGGTAAACTTCATCTTTTGTCATAGTTGTGGTACTGCATTTTTACCTTAAATCATTTTCTAAGAACAACCACTAACTTACAAGACCCCTTTTTCTCCATAATACTTTTCTAAAATGAAGTACCATCTTCCCTCTCCTACCTCTCAAAATTTACCATGACTTCTATCAATTACCAAATTGATTACCAAATTGATTACCAAATTACCAAATTATCAATTATCAAATACTAAAGAAATAGTGTTGTGTTAAAAAAATGCCAGGGAAAAAACCTGACCCAGTATGACACATTAACAGGGAAAGTGATGAAAGTACTTCTAGGTGTTTGCATCAAACTCTAACCCTCTTCTGTTTGCAGCCCCTGCTTTTCCCATTTTGGTACCACCTTCTAGTAGTCACTTCAGCATCGGGCTACATGTTTGCACATGTTATGCTGCTCATTTAATTGTACTGTACAAATGCCTCTGCTTAACATAAATTCATTATGTTTAACAGTACTTTGAATATACAGAATCAGGCATGAGAAGAGAACCTCTGTGTGTGCATGTATTTTTAAATAGGTATGTTTGATTTCAAGGTTTTAACTGGCATTGTGAGATGACCACATTATTCAGGAGAGACAAAGCCGTGAGATACACAGGTGTGCCTGAACAAGTGCTAACACAACCTTTGTGAACTCCTGTCTCAAATGTGTCATCACTTGAGAAACTTGTTTAGCTGTTCAGCAAAAAAAAGTCACTAACAGCAAGCGATCCTAGTGCACCTTGGGTAGGCCTCAGAAGGACCTGAAGTTAATGAATTTCTGAACAGGTCATAAACATGAGGAAAAAGTCTTTTTGGTAAGGGATATTTCTTAGCTGTCTATAAGAAAAAGATAGTTTTAACTTTAATTCCTGAGGTGAACTTTGGACTGTGACAGCTGTAGGTGAAGCACTTTCAGACCAATGAACACAGGCGATCATAGCCATGGAAGATGAACTGGGAGCCACACTCTGCCTGAGAAACCTGGAGACTTGAAACACTTGGTATTTCAGCCCACCATGGTCCCGTACAGAGAACAGAGGTGATGCAGGCTAAAGCACACTTTTCGTGCAGGTTATGGCATACCGTGCAAGGTCTTTGTCCCAACCTTTTTCCAGTGCAAGATTGTTCCCGTCAGCCCTTGTCTTTTATCTAATGTGTCCAATCTACCTGTAAAGGGTAGGGTCTCTGCCCTTGCTTTTCAGCACAAAGCTTTCCATAACTCGGCAAACACCGGTGTCTCAACCTATTTTTCCCCATTGCACCCACTTTTGCAGTTGCTACTGGTTTCAAAATAAGCACGTAATCTTACACTGAATAAACTCTTTCCACATAGCCTGAGCTAATCTTAACAATATGATGTCATCCAAACTCCACAGCATTTGTGAAACATGTTTTAATATTCCAGCTCTTTTGATCTTGTCTCATAAATCAATCCCTCAATCTCTTTAATTATTTTAATTGCTCTTCTTTAAATTCCCTTCAGTGTAATTTTCTAACAGGAAAGATTCCCAAAAATATCCCAGGCATGACCTAGTTAAGTAGTGTGCACATGGCAGTCACGCCAAAGGAGCGGAAGGGAGTCTATTAGTTCCTTCCTCAGCGGTGGGATTCTTCACACAGAGGCTTAAATTCTGCAGGCTTTGTTATTACGCTGTTCTGTAAGACCGTATGTAATTTACCGTCCACTTTCACTCCTACATGTCGATACTGCAGATTCCTTCCTCTTGTTGAACGTTTTCCTACAGCTTTACCAACGTTTCCAGTATGAACCTCTTCTTTCCCACCCATATTCCTTTTCTGAGTTTCTTCATGCTGTTTTGCCAGCTTTCCCAGCTCCACCTAAACCTAATGAACAGCTGTGAAAGCCATTTATGGCTAATAACTGTCCTTTAAGGCAAACTTTTAAGAAAGAAAGTTTTCATACTGATTTCTGAAATAATTCTTTAGCCTTCTCAGCCCTTCAGCTAAAGTCCAGAACTAATCCATAAAATTCCCATCCATATATAGAAGGACATGGTAAGATGACAAGTTTGTTCCGTTTCTTAATTCCGTAGCAAATTTAATTAAAAAGATGATGCTCCACCCCTCTTCAAGTGCCAGTCTGGAATGGTCGGCCTGAAGTAGCAAAATTAACGCCAGGAAAAGATTTGCACGACAAACTGGTGCTCGTTTATTTTTTTTTTTCCCTGTAAAGCCAGCAAAGCTGCTCATGTATATATAAGGGCATAATTTAGCCAGGCACATGGCACGTATGAACAAATACAATCAAAGGTATTTAAGTGACAACATCACTATTATCTTCTGACTATTCCACAATGGAAAGATAATGTAACAGGCTGAACTGAACAAAAGGCTTTCGTTAGTTCCTTGCTGCCATTGAAGTTTAAGACAGCAAAAAACAATCCACCAAGCTCCTTTATGTACCAAGGTAAATGAAACAACCTCAGCATCCATCAGCAAAGGTGAGAGACATAAGAGATCATAAAAAACAGGGATTTTCCTGGCTGTCTTGTGGCAGCTGCATGTCTGAAGAAAACAGCAGAGAGACCGGAGATGGCTGCAAGGAAGCACTGATTCTGGTTAAAAAAAAAACCCAAGGCCTGGCACTAAGAAAAATCACAGAATCACAGAATGTTAGCGGTTGGAAGGGACCTCTGTGGGTCCTCTAGTCCAACCCCCCTGCCAAAGCAGGCTCACCTACACAAGGCTGCACAGGACCTTGTCCAGGTGGGTCTTGAATATCTCCAGAGAAGGAGACTTCACAGCCTCCCTGGGCAGCCTGTTCCAGTGCTCCATCACCCCCAGAGTGAAGAAGTTCTTCCTCATGTTCAGACGGAACTTCCTGTGCTTCATTTTGTGCCCATTGCCCCTTGTCCTGTCGCTGGGCACCACTGAAAAGAGTCTGGCCCCATCCTCCTGACACCCACCCTTCAGATATTTGTAAGCATATATTAGGTCCCCTCGCAGCCTTCTCTTCTTCAGGCTGAACAAGCCCAGCTCCCTCAGCCTCTCCT
>Ga0065711_1034297_pt1 | contig 24013 bp, 12 predicted proteins | sample Hoacrofraction12_FD_59098 | JGI IMG/M metagenome (GOLD analysis project Ga0065711, IMG submission 59098) | Hoatzin crop microbial communities from Cojedes, Venezuela - Epithelial fraction 12 v2 (version 2) | ecosystem: Host-associated > Birds > Digestive system > Esophagus > Crop | place... | reverse complement strand
CACCTGGGGAGGAACAACCCCATGCACCAGTACAGGCTTGGGGCAGACCTGCTGGAGAGCAGCTCTGTGGAGAGGGACCTGGGAGTGCTGGTGGACGACAGGTTAACCACAAGCCAGCAGTGTGCCCTTGTTGCCAAGAAGGCCAATGGGATCGTGGGATGCATTTAGAAGAGTGTGGCCAGCAGGTCGAGAGAGGTTCTCCTTCCCCTCTGCTCTGCCCTAGTGAGGCCCCATCTGGAGTACTGCGTCCAGTTCTGGGCTCCCCAGTTCAAGAAAGATGAGGAGCTGCTGGAGAGAGTCCAGCGGAGGGCTACGAGGATGATGAGCGAACTGGAGCGTCTCTCCTATGAGGAAAGGCTGAGGGAGCTGGGCTTGTTCAGCCTGAAGAAGAGAAGGCTGAGAGGGGACCTTATAAATGCCTATAAATATCTCAAGGGTGGGTGTCAGGAGGATGGGGCCAGACTCTCTTCAGTGGTGCCCAGTGACAGGACAAGAGGCAATGGGCACAAACTGAAGCACAGGAAGTTCCGTCTGAACATGAGGAAGAACTTCGTCCCTCTGAGGGTGACAGAGCACTGGAACAGGCTGCCCAGGGAGGTTGTGGAGTCTCTTTTTCTGGAGATATTGAAGACCCACCTGGACAAGGTCCTGTGCAGCCTGCTGTAGGAGTCCCTGCTTTGGCAGGGGGGTTGGACTAGATGACCCACAGAAGTCCCTTCCAACTCCTAACACTCTGTGATTCTGTGATTCTGAGAGATAGTCCAGTCTCTTCATCTTCTTTGTGGTCCTTTGTTAAGGATTGTCTCCAGTATGTCCATGTTTCTCTAGTACTGAGGAGCCCAGAACTGGATGCAGCACTCCAGGTGTGGCCTCACCAATGCTCAGCAGAGGGGAAGGATCACCTGACTTGACCTGCTGGCAACACTTTGCCCAGTGCAGCCCAGGATACCATTTGCCTACTTTGCTGCAAGGGCACATTGGACTTATCTACAACTTGATGTCCACCAAGACACCCAGGTCGTTTTCTGCAAAGCTGCTTTCCAGCTGGGTGGTGAAGCTTTCCAGCTTTCACCAACAGAATATGCTGATGCCTGGGGTTGTTTCTCCCCGGGTGAAGGACTTTGCATTTCTCCTTGTTAAACTTCAAGAGATTTCTGTCAGCCCATTTCCCCAGGTTGTAGGAGTCCCCCTAAATGGCAGCATGACCTTCTGGTGTATCAGCCACTCCTCCCAGTTTTGTGTCATCAGCAAAATTGCTGAGGGTACACTAAGCCCTGTAGTCCAGATCATTAACAAAAATGTTTAACAAGACTGGACTGAATATTGACTGTTGGAGTACACGCTGAGTGCCAGCCTCCAACTAGACTTTGTGCCACTTACCACCACTCTATGGGCCTGGCTTCAGCCAGATTTCAATCCACCTCACTGTCTACTCACCCAGACCATAGTTCAACAGCTTTTCGATGAGAATCTTATGGGAGACAGTGTCAAAAGCGTTATTTAGGTCAAGGTACACAATATCTACTCCCTTCAGCTAACAAGCCAGTCATTTCTTCATAGAAGATTACCAGGTTGGTCAAGCACGACTTCCTCTTGGTGATACCATGCTGACTACTTCTGAAGACTTTCCCGTCCTTCGTATGCCTAGAAATGGTTTCCAGGATTAGGTGCTCTATTGCCTTCCAAGGAATCAAGGTGATGCAGACCGGTCTTTAGTTTCCTGGGCCCTCCTTCTTGCTTTTCTTGAAGATAGGAGTGACATTTGCTTCCCTACACTGTCCTGACATCCATAAAACCATGAGGCTGAGGCCTCTCTCACTACTGTTGTTATACATGTAACAAATAATAATCAGAATAAAAAGCAGCTCTTCGCGTGGTGATTTGGACAATAGCTAGGTTGCTGGCACCAGAGCAGAACTGGCAAAAGCCAAGAACATAATTTTGTTTGGAATATAAGAATTTCCAAAGCCTCAGACTTCTACTGGTCCACAATGCGGGACATTCGTAGTTTGTTGGGTTTTTTTTAAATCTTCTCAAGTCTATTGGAGTGGAAACTGGTTTTTAATCTATGGGCTAGACAAACAGTCTATTGGGAGAAATCTGACTCATGATTCATTCCCTAGGAGACTAACTTTAACATTAATTTTGTAGAGAAATATGAGGGGAATCAGGACCACGATAGAAGAGAAAAAATGCATAGATTTTATGTAAATGCCATGAACATCTAAATGAGCAATAACAGATTTTAAGCTTTCTCTATACTGGAGAGACTTAACACACATCATAGGTACTACTGTAAGTCCTACAGTCCCTTCACTTCCTACTTCTAGTAAAATGTGAATTTTTTGATGGAGAGAACTGAAGTGACACCTCTTTTTGTGCTTGATTTTTGTTCCAATTAAAAGTGCCAAATGGAGTAGAGAACAGAGGAGTTCTTGCCTTTCCTTTATGCAGGCACTGATCTTTCCTCCAGCTGCTAGTATTTACAAATTGTTTTACACAAATAATTGCATGTGGGATTTCTACCCATTTTGAAGATTTAGTTGAACTTAGACAAAACTATTCCAAGGTTATAGGGGATTCCCAAGTGGAGAGATAAATTGATCCCCTAACCTTATTTTCCTCTTGCTTAAAATCAACATAAACCAGCCTTTTTTTTTTTTTTTGATTGAATTTAATTTCTTACATCAAGGTTATATTAATTTAAATTTCTTCAGAACAATAGGATCATTGTATAAATAGGACCCAAAGTTGTTATTAATCCCAGGCACATAACATGAACCTGCGCATGAGTAAGTCAATAGCTGCATGCGTGTGCACGCACACGCTCTCTCTTATTCCCCCTTTCTTTTCAGAGTTCATTCTCTTCAACTCCATTGGTTTATGTTGTTTCAATATTTTAGCTGATTGCTATAGAGAAGTCTGTAAATATATACAATGGGCTTGCCAGGTACAAGAAATACATGTGTGCTTATTTTCTAAGGCAGTAAATGTTTTCTCTAAAGGCTCAGTAGCCAAATTACACAAGCCAACAACATAAATACAAAGTGATGTGCTTTTTACTGCTGTCTCTTTGAGGCACATGTGGGTCCTATTTATTTATTTATTTATTTATTTATTCATTTATTAATACAGTATCTGCAAACCACCTGCAATGGCAGCCTCTTCTGCAGACTGACTGGCACCCTAGTTTCTATGGCAACAAAACAAAAAGGAGTGAAGTGAAATGAAAGCAGTGAATGTCTCAGCTTTACTGGTAGCAAGGAAAAAAAGAAGGCCTCATTTACATTCTAGTGCGTAAACCGGCTAAGTGATGTTTCCTGAATAATTTCTGGTGGCTTGAAACTACATGTGGAGTTTATACTTTTTTATCAGGACAAAACTAAGATTCCCAGTAGCAGTTTATCTGTACATATATGATGTAGGGGAAAAACACAGATGAAAAACTGGATTTTTTATGTAGTTTTTCTGTCTGCTCTAAAAAGAAACAAAATGGTTTATGAAATTATAATTATTAAAACAAGGGAGTTGGTTGGAAAGTTTTCTTCACCTGTGACACAAATATGTTGTGTTGAGGAAGCATCTGCTAAGCTAAGTGACCCATTTCTAAACAAAGAGCTTAAGAAAAGAGAAAAATGTAAATGCAAACAAAGCTCCTTTTAGTGTCTTCGATAATTCCTTTGACAATCACACATTTCAGGGGGATGCGCATACACTCTGACTGTAAGACTTCTGCCTTTTTGATTATTACTGTCCTCCATACAAACAGGGCCTTAATCCTGAGGCTCTGAAGTTCTACGATGACTAAAGTGAATAATAATTAAAATACGCACCAAAGTTCCTGACAATTAACAATTCAAATGTATTTTTATGTAGAATTCATGAATGCCTTTGTTCCTAAAGTGATTTAGAGGAGAATTATCTTGTTTTAGAAGAAGTATCTTAATTTAGAATTCATCTATCTGTTTGTCAGAAATCACCTTAAAAAGTTAAAAAAAATAACTAATTTGCTCAAAACACCTTCCTGGTTTTAATTTAAGTATGTGCCCCAAACCCAGTCAGAAACCCAGAACTGCTTACTAATCCACTACTCCCATCCGTTCAGGACCAGGATTTGGTCTCTGGCAGGGTGCATCCAAGCTTCTTGTAGAGTCTAATAGAACTAAGCACAGATGAAGCTAGGGATACAACAGCCCAAAGGACACCTCAGCTGCTCCCAAGGTCAGGGTGAGCTGCTCTGAGACTAAAATGCAGCCAGGCTGCAGGCAGGAAAGAGAGCAAATTCACGTGGGCTGCAGAGTTCCGTGCCTTTACCTCTTCTTTGAGCCAAGACTTCAACTCACAACAGAAGTGACCTCTTTAGGAGCACCTTTACCAGAATTCTTTTAGTGTTAGACCTTCAATTCTGATTTTTCCTGTATGTACTGGACTCATAGAGCCCAGTTCCAGTGATTCCCCTAGAAACATGTCAAGATTTTATTTCTTAAATGTTAAGCAAGATGATTTAATCTGAATTTTGTGATATTTGATACTTTCATTTCAGACCAGTCTACAGGAATCATGAGATTGCATGAAAAAACTTGCTTTAATTTTTTGGAAAGAAACTTTAAAGATCCAGTTTGAAAATACGAAACTTAAAGACCTTGAATCCATGAAGTAAATAACAAGAAGAAAAAAATTAAAAAAAAATGTATCTTGGCTTTCAAGACAAATGCATGCATTTTTTGAAAGAATTCTGAGTCCCTTGGATCATTCATGGCTGCAGAGAATCAGCTTGTTAAGGAAAAACTACTGGACAGTTGTTTTCAGGAGAAAATTTATAATTTTGCTGTTCTGTGTGAATATATGTAAAATATAAAAATATGTATTTATAAATTTTTCTGAATATATGCTTAATTACATCATTATTGTACGGTTGTATGAAACTTGTTGATTTATTTGCAAGAATATCTTTTATTCTAGGTATATAAATGCTCTGATAGGTACCAGCAAAGAGCAGATGGCTTCACAAAAGATGTTTGAAAGCTGCCTCCCTCCTGCCAGAAGCTTTTCACACTCTCACTTTGTCTGGCTTCAGTGGGATTCCTCGGTGGGAGAGAGTTCTCTCCATGCCCTACTGCTTGTGGAATTACAGTCACGTAACCAGTTCTGCACTGATTAAGGCATTTGCTCAACTCCAGTGGCTACAGCCCTTTAAGAGGACTACCTTCCTGCATTCACCTCTGGAAGGATAAATAGGCAGAGCATTGAAGTTGGGTAGGTAGTTAGACTAGATGTTGACAGTGCATGAGCTCTAGGGGAAAGCTCTCAGAAAATAGCTAGAGTTCAGTAACTCGAAGTGGGGACCCTCAAGCCACCAGTGTGGCACCAGTGGTAGGGTGGAGCGGTCACACAGAAATCGGTGGAAGTTTTCTGGCATCACTGCTGGTGAGAGTGGAATTTCAGCAGGTCAGCCCAGGTCCAGTCCAAATCCAGTCTGGCCCTGTCCACTTCAAATGAACTGTGGCTGAGTAGTCTGACATGGTAGAGACCTTACGATACCTGCCCCGGTTAGAGGATCTTTCCGGGCTACAACAATGAGCACTCACCGAGACACTAGAATCTAGAAAATGTAAGCATGCAAAAAAAACCAAAACCTGGAGGGTTTTTTGGTCCTAGTCACTGTGTACAGTAAGAAACTGCAAAAAACAGCCTTAGCCTTGCTCATTAGATGGTTTTGGGACCAATAAAATCATATTTTCTGTCTACTTGTTTTGTAAACATGGACTTCAAAGGATTTTCATTTTTACATTGCAATGCTTCAAATAGTAACAGGCAGGATACCATCACTCTTTTTCATGGGTATGTTTGCTTTTAGTAAGTTTTGCAATTGCAAACTTTAGGTTTCAGTGAGTGAGCACTATGGATCAACTGTCCTATATGATATATAACTACAATGATGTTCAAACAGTTTATTATTTGACCAGCTCTTCGATTCCTACCACTGGAAAACATTATAATACAAATGTTGATGGACATATCAGATGGGTTTTTTCTGTGTCAAGAAGGATATTTTCTGGAAAGATATGACTAGTAGAAGGAACTCATTATTCTTTTTCTTTCACATTGTAAAATACGTCTACTGCTGCCTGCTGCATCTTTGGAAAGGAAATTTTAAGTGACAGGATTTACCTGCTTGGTCCTCTTTAACTTACTATTTCTAGTGTGGCACCAGGAACTTGTTCTGCTAGAACTCATAACGTATCAACCCCCTGAATAGCTTCAAACAGCTACAAATTATGCTCTAAAAAAGGAGAGAGAAAACCCCTTTTTCTGTCCTCAAACATGGAGATTTTTTCCTAAGACTGTGGGAGTCTGTGGAAGTACCAAGGAGATCGGGAATCCCCCATATATTTTTAAATGGACAAAAACATACAATTTGATATAATGTGATCATTCATGTATTACAAGATGGACCATCTCAATAAAGGCACCTGTAGGCAAAATACTCTGTTTCAACAGCCTTCCAAATACTACACAAGTCCAAAGCCCTTATTGGCAAGATTTTTTTGTGATTTAGGCTTAGTATCATAACTGTAATTCTCTGCGCATATGTGTTTGCTTCCAAGTGGGATGGGCAACCTGTGTTTCTAAACTGGAGATTCCAGGCATTAAAGTCACAACAGTCTTCTAATGACTTTTAGATTTCTTTAACTTTGTCTTTTCTTGGAGAAAACAGATACAGTCTATGGTGCTGGGACAGCCTGAATTTTTGAAGTGAGAAGTGTGAAAGTATTGCAACACAAAATGCATTTATCTGCTGAGATGGCATGGGTGATGTGGTATGCACAAACACATGATGTCATGGAAAGGTAAGTATTTGGCATGACGAGCCTTGCTTTTGAGTGATGTGACTCTGTTAAATTTCAATCACATCATGTTCACCTCGTGTGGTCAGGTTAACAGTGTTCATTGTCTGTTGTTATAAAACCATGTGAAATTACAATGTCAAACACTCATATGAGAAACAACGAAGTTAAAAGTAAATAAATGGCTCTTATTTACCCTTATCCCTCTTTTGTAGAAACGTACAACGAAAATTGGTGATGCTCCTTTTAGTACTTGACTGCACGTCCTAGAAGTCGAGCATCTGTCTGGAGGCACATGTAGCAGCTTTGCCAAGTGAGGAAGGGCCTTCATCCACTCACAATACAGTGGATTTGCGCCACCGTGGATTGCACTCTCAATACAGTATAAGGGTAAATGTGAGAATCGTCTGCTGTTATGTGCTGTGTGCTATCAGTCTGGTGTAAAGTTCAGACAATCTTCTGGGGGTATAACCAACCTGTATCTTCATTGCTCCTTGCTCAGTGCAGACAGATTTTGACAGTTCTCATAACTTCCAACTCTATTCATAAGCCATGTAAATTCCCTCTCTCTCTGCATCTACAACTTCATCATTGTTCTTTGAGTTTCCTCAGTCCTTTCCTTCACTAAATATAGCAGTGCGTTGTGCTAACTTCCACGCCTTTCCTCAATATCTTATTTTATATTTTCTGCTGGGTCTGTCTCTGTATTCAGGTTGTACCATTTACTATCCTCTGTCGACCTAGTCCCCAAGGAAGGTGATTCTTCCTCCCATCACTGTGGGGTAAGAGAGAATCACCATTTGTTTCTATTTGTTAGACATCTTTATAGCGTATTTCGCTAGCAGATTAATTTTGCCTCAGATCACAGTTGAGGCTCCTGAACAACCTTTTGATGAAAAGGTGAACAGGTTGCTAAATGAATTGTAGGTACCAGTCTCACATTTGCATCACAAATTTTATAACTCAGTGAATTCATGGAAAAGATAGCAGAGCCTTGCATCTCTGCTAACAGATGTGTAAGTAACTCCTCACAAATGGTCCCCTCAAAAAAATACAACAATATTTTTTTTCACAGCTAGGTGATCAGTACATGATTGGTTTCATGTCCTTCCCTGAAATTCATTCAATGTTAGGGAACAACAAAATAATCAGATTTTAATGTTTAAATGAATGGTTCCTTTCGGGTAGAGGAAGGAAGGGAAAATATTTTAAATTTTTAAGCTCTTGAGGTAACGTATCATTTATGTTATCTGGTTATTTTATTGCAGCTGCTGACAAACTCCCCTTGGGAAAGCAGGGATAATTTGTGGAAGTTGTAGCTGAAGGTATAAAGCTGGCATAGTCTTAATTGTAAGCAGAGCTGGTTGCATGCCATATTTAAAATAAGTAGCCTGTTCTCCCATTAGATGCATATGACCCTGTACCTCCTCCCACTTAAAGCAGAAAGAAAGGTTTATTTTTTTATGTCTGCTACATATAGTGGTTGATTTTGGCTCTTGGAGTGCAATTTTCATTACTTCATTATCATCATTATTCAAGGTCCAAAATGATTCCGTTTCTCATTTCTTTGACAAATCATTTATGTGATATTGTTGTTTTTAAATGACAAACATGTATTAGAACCTGATAGCTGTAACACTAGAAACCTGGAATTTAAATTTCTTTAAGCCTGACCGACTATCCACACAACATATTGCCCTTCAAATTGCCAACAATATTTGAAAATATCTTGGCAATAGTCATGGACCATCTAAGTCGTTAGCACTTAGACAACTGACTAGTCAAAGAAAAAACCTACTGGGAGGCATAAGAATAAATCGATGGCTTTGTTTCTTCTACTCAATTACCCTTATTGCAAATGAAAGGGCAGTTCAGCCTCAAACAAGACTGTTAAGTTTTCTTGAACAAAACTTGCTCTCCAGGACAGGAGAAAATGTGCTAATTTTCTAAGATTACAAACCAGATTTACTCTGATTTGCAATTACAGATGAGCCTTTGAATATGAGGCAACTTTTGGCTGTCTTCTGGGTCACGTGGCATGAGGCACCTTGGTTTCCACATGAAAGACTCCACTTTCATTGCTCGGTCACAGCAGTCTGTGCTCAGCAGGCATAGGCTAGGGATGATGGTTTCATCAATTGGGGTTGCTTCCCTGCTTTGCAGCTGACTGAAAATCAGGAGCTCCTTTCCCTCTGCTTTACTTTCTCTTTCTTGTAAGCGAGTAGTAACACACACCCCCCGTTACTGGGAAGTTAATTTCCTGGAAGTCCATGGTGCTTACTCTGCCTGCTCTGCTCCTAGGAGAGGCGAGTGGCTCCTAGAACACAGGTTGTCTTCTGCCATCTATATTTTCAACTCATTTCTCTCTCTCATCAAGAGTCAAACATAGAAAAGGCTCCTGTATAACTGCTCTTCCAGACTTCTGGAAAAAAAAGAAAAGATCTGTAATTCATTCCAAGAAGCTGCTGGACTGCCTGTATCCTGCTATATTTCTTTTCTACTCTTGCTGTAGAACTGGGAGCATTACCTTGCAATCCTGTGCCTTGAATATTTCTGTTAATAAATATCTGTACCCAACAACAACAACAAATAGTTCAGCAGGACCTTATGCTGTTTTAGTCTTTCTACCACAATACAGCACTGTCAATAGCTCTGTCTCCCACCCAATGCTAGACCTCAGGCAAGGCTTGCTTACTTGCAGGTCCTGATGAGCACATCAAATATGACGAATTTGTCAGGATATCCATCTCCTGCTTTCTCCCGTTTATACTGCACAACTGTTCTAAGCATAAGCAAAGTAGGTAGCTGCCTGGGGAATCAAGCTGTAGGGAATGAGATAGCTGCTCTTAGCCTCAAGCTTGTGCTGCCTTTGCCAGATATCTGGAAATCTCCCAATTTTCTGGAGATGCTGCACTTCAGGGAGCATGTGGTGGATTCTGCACCAGTGACAGCAGAATCAGTGAGCTTTGATTATTGGCTCTGGCCCTCGTAGCAGGCATTGACCAGAACAGAAGTTTGTTTTTGCTCACAATACTCAGACATCTCTGCTGTCTTCCCTGACAAAAAGCAATAACTATACTCTATCCTGGGACTGCATTCAAACTTCCCTGTGTTGTTCTAAGTAGGTCAGCATTTTGATTATTTTTGAAGGCTTTGCTTTTTATCTACTTATTCACCATATTTCATTATCTCCAAAACAATGAAGAAAGATCCCTGTAGCAAAAGTCACAACATGTTTTTCAAATAAAGGAACTTGAGACAGATGCTTAGTTTGAAAAACTTTTGTATGAATGGATATGATTTTGACAATATTGCAAAGCTTTGCAATATTACAAATGATAGGATACTTGTAATTCCAACATTTATAGTGCTGCGAGTGGTTTTATATAAACATACATACATACATCCATATATGCACTTATATACACACATGGTTATTTGAACACAGGATGGCAAAAGGGGAGAAAAAATGCTTTCACAAACAGCTGTAGATGTGGTAATAAGATTCTCGAGGAACAACAGCATTACAGATTCTTGCAAAACTGCAGTAAGAGCTGAGCAAAATGCCAGAGATTCTCCTCTTTCTTTCACATTGGTATTCGTTCGATGAGATTACGTGATCAGGATCAATTGCTAATATCCTAAATTGATAAGACTGACTTTGTGAAGAAGGAGATGAGCCAAGAAAATAAGATCTGTAGAGATTACTTAGAAGTACTCTTTGTGCAGTAGCTTGATCAGAATATTTCTACACCAAATTTGGGTTGTGTATAGCAGTGTGGGTCTTTTTTTTTTTCTGTCTTGCACTCTGATATAAAAATTATAAAATCTCAGTGTAAAGTAGATTATAAAAGAATCCAAGCTGCTCCATTCTTTTATAAGAAAAATCTTCTAATAAAATAACATATCTCTATTCATATTTCCGATGAAATTCCCCTATAATAATGAGGTATACTGGTGATAAGTTACATGCAATTTCACTTCTGTGGACTCAGTTACTTGCTAAATTGCTCTGTTAAACTATTGCAATCCAACAGAATGTGTGCCATTTCAAATACTTTCAGTACCAGCTCAGACCTTTATATCCTGTTTTCAACAGGGGGTGATGACAGCAGAATTTCAAAACAAGTGCATCCAGATGAATTGCTAATGTGCTTTTAAAACACCTCTGATTTTATAATAAAGGCACGTGATTATATCCCATCCTGATACAGCAATAGGCTGCAAGCATCTGCAGGGGACTGTGTGATTCTTGAAATGAGCAGACTAAGCACAGTTAACCAGAGAAACACTCTGGATACTCATTTAGCAGCAAGTCTGAGAGGAAGTTTTAATGATGGTTGTGGGTGCAATGTGACAATTGTGGCATGGCCTTTACAAGAACTGTGGAATGCCATTTTGGACGCACGACCTCTCTGCTGGATTAAATGAAGACAGGATATAATAGTAACAGGGCACCTTCCCTGCAATCCCGTCTTGGAGCTGTCTGTAAATTGTGCAAGCCACTGAAAGAGTGAGAAATGCCAGAGGTTATTTTATTAGAAAACGACATGACACATGGCTAGATTCTCTCCTAACTTTTATCTGTTTTGTCACCTCAGCCAACAAGGGAATCTTAAAGGTGGCAATCACATGCTTTTAAAAATGAATGTTGCGTATATTTTTAAATGGATTGTTTTCTACAGTTTATGAAAAATAAATGATTCTTTTTGTTTGAGATAAGTCTTTTCATCAGCATTGGGTGAGGTTCATTAGTACTTCAGTTGGAATGTCCTTTTTGAGGCCAGATGGAAGAAAACCTTTAGTACCTTACAGATGTATGGCCAGATAACTTGGGCTACAGATGTCCCTCATTGAGAACGGTATTTTCTATTGTGCAGAAAATGCAATTGTATGCTTCTCATACTACACTTATTTAAAATGTCTTCCTGTATTATCTTTTACTTAATGCTAAGTTGGTAGCTGCAATCTTGTTTGAACTTCTCAGTACTGGAGGAAAATATTGACCAACTCTGGTACATAGACTTGCAAACAAGCAAGACTTTCAAAGCAACTGCGCTAGGAAGAAATTTTCTTAAAAATTCAGGGTACATGGATACAGTACACGCAAACTCTGCAGTGAAACAGAAAGCAAACTTTTCAAAATGTGTTACAAACCGATCTTTTGAAAACATCATCTCTCTTACCATGTAAAATATGTGAGCAATGGAATTCCCCCATTTCACTGCCAGCACTTGAGTCATAGATATAAAGAAGGGTGGAGAAAATATTTTGTTAATAACAATGTTTCTATTGAAAATGTTACCAACAGTAACAACAGCAGTGCCAACAACTTGAAGTGTAACCTTTCTCCCATCACTTCCAGCATGCAGCAAGAATGCATCCCGCTCCCTACGTCAGTTCAGATGCTCATTACAACATGATGAGCTCTCCACAAGTATCCACTGTACTGTAATTAGCATTACAAACCTCCTGCAGAGAAAATGCATCAAATAAGGGTGTGGGAGGACTGTGAACAGCCCTATAACTGTGACTGTTTGTACTAGGTGCAGGGAATGATACTGAAACTACTTTGTAGTATGAAGGAACAGCTCTGTAACAGTGATTATGCCTTGGACTCCTCAAGCTTTCCAAGATATTAAGCTGTTTTAGTAATATTTTAGTAATATTTAGTAATATATTCAAAGTATCCAGAACAATGAAATGTGTTGCAATCTACCAAAACTCTGTGGTTTTCTGCAGGAAATATTTCTCATGTCCCAAGGTACCTAGCATGAGGACAAGCTGGGATGTTGGAGGCACAGGTCTCTCCAGGAAACTGTGTGGGACTGTCATGGATTAATGGTCCCAAACTGAGACAGTCCTATTCATACTGCCTGTCCAGAGTAGTTCTTACTAGGTGAAGCCAGTCTCTCTCTCAAAGACAAGGAGCTCACTAAGCTCAGAAGGTGCCTAGAAGATATCTAGCAGCTCTATAGGGGTGAGTAGGCAGTAAAACAGAAGAGTGAGACAAGCGGGAGGCCTACGGAGGGTTAGGCCAAGTGGCTTGCTTTACCTGGACTGTGGGACCTTTCAGCTTCAGTGGAAAACAGCCACTCTCTTGAGGGCCCAGATGAGCGCCTAGATAAGTTGAAGTTGTGCAGAAAAATTAATCCAAATTCAATCTTGCAATAAGTATGTGGTGGTACAGAAAAGACAGTAGCAGGCTTGGCTTCTTTCAACCAAGACTGTGATAGGTCCTTCAGAAAAGATAAATTGTGCTCAAAAAAAAGATTGCTAGGAGCCCACAGATCTTCCTAATCCTCTATCAGCCAAAGGACAGATGAAAAAGATGTTTCAAAGAACCAGATAGTACCACTGCTGTTAACCTGGTCATTACTGTTCATGTACAGAGGTGTACAATTATGACATCACTTTACCTTCTGGGCAGCTCCTCTCCTGTTGAGTAATAATTGCTGTTTGATCAGTGTATTGATCTCAGATCTCTTACTTGGTGGCCCATCATATACTTATCTGCCAATGTTATGTAAATAGAGGGTGATTTGATTCGTTATTGATTAATCAATAGATGGATAAAGCAGTAGCTGATCTTTTTTAAGCACAGAGTGTTGAATGGGGTTGAGCTAACAAACAACACAACCCCAGTCACTTTTCCAAGGTACTAATCTATAGTAAAAAGACCACACAGCAGAAATCAAGCAGCATGAAATAGGATGTTCCACTGCATTGGATCATTTTTTAGTACAGCATCAGTGACATTTAGAATAGTGAAAAGATTTGTAAGTGTGGCAAAAAGAAAGATTTTTATGTTCCTTTGGCCTGCACACACTGAGTCTGACAGTTTGTTTATATCCCTTTCTGCACTCTGTTGACTTCCTAAAGAAAAAGCAACGTGAAGTATTGACAATGAGCAAACAAACAAAAGCAGTTATTTCTGAGTATCTATTGAAAGATAATTCAATTTAAACTAAATCTAATTTGGTTTTATTCATCAGCATATTTGTGTACTTTTCTCATACTGAAGATTTTAAGCTGCTTTACTGGCAACACCTGTAAAGAGCAGATTTCAAGAATTCATTGAAAGTAGGTGTCAAATTGTCCGTTTACAACCACGTTGTAAATCAGCAATCAATGTGCTGTGCTGATTGCTCAGGGAAGCCTGGGACATACAGGGTAGCCAATTTCCTAGGTGGAAGATCAGGCTAGAGGACGTTGTGAGGACCAAAATATGTCATGTTAAGTACAATTATGCATAGTGAATTTGTTGCATGGTGCTATGGCTGATCTACAGCAATCCTAACTCCTGAATAAATGTATGTTAAGCATATTAAGTGAGGCTGGCAGTCAGAGGAGAAGGGCTTTAGTACTAGTTCGAAGACTAGCCTGCTCTGTGACCTTGTGTCAGTCACTCCACCTTTCATTTATGTGTTATTTACTGCTTTATACCATATGGTCTTTGTAGCAAAGACCTTGTGTTGGATCCAGGAAAAGACAAGGATACCTGACAAACCACCTTCCCGAGAGTAGTGCCTGTCAGCATCTAGCCTTCGCTGGAAGAAACACAGGACTGGTCTCAGATGTAGTGACGGATAGTCCCTGGTGGTACTGCTGTGCTCCTGCTCTGCTCTCACATCGTACATATTTTGAATTACTTCTCATGCATTAGCCCAGGAACAGACAGAGGCCCTGCTGGATCAGGCTCTGTGAGGTTCTTGTGATAGGTTTGTATGCAGTCCAGGGCAAAGAGATCCCACTCTAGGCAGAGGCCTTGTGTTAATATGGGAACACAGGCATGAAGAAACCGCAGGATTTTTTTGAGGACAAACAGGCTTGGATATGTGACTTACTTACAGAAGCAACTAGTAGGGCACGAACTAACCGACTAAACAGCTTCCTTTCTACTCTAAAAACCAGAGGTAACAGCGGAATAACCTTAATGAAAAATATGACTGCAACATCATTATTCATTAGATGGCATATTTGATGAAAGACAGTTTGTTCTACAAACATTATGTTACTCATCATTTTAATGAAATATATAATAGCCAAACACAACTTGGAATGCAGTGGAATAGGAAGCCTGTAAGTGAAGTATTAAGTGGACCTGTCATCCACCTCTATGCTGTTTGGAAAGAATGCAACAGATTTGAAAAACATAGCTCACAACTGATCATACTTCATTCCCAGTAATTGGATTCAGCCTGCAAAGAAGCACGTAGCTTTATAAAAACAGTCAATCACAATACTGGTATAACAAGATATCTTGATGATATGGATTTACAAGAATTACAGAGAATTGGGCAAGTAAGTGTTCCAGAAGAGATGGATTTGTGTAAGGAAATTTATCTTTGCTTAGCTTTCAGTTTAGCTCTTCTCAGCTGAGCTAAAATCTGTCTTCACCATTTTGGTTTTAGTTTGTTAAATAAACCTGCATTATCATTTTATCCATCAAGCAAGGTCTTTGTATGCCTAATGTATTTCAGGTCTTCAGAAACTTTTTACCTATTAAGAAATTGGCTAATGAACATCTTAGGGTAGTACTTACGCTCTGGCAGTTCTTAAAAATTAAAATAAATCTTTCTAAAGGAAAGTAGAAAAAGTGTTTTCTTGCCTTTTTTTTAGTTTGCCTGGATGGCACCGATAATGTTTGGCTAATGACTTATCAGAAGTTAATACACAGCAGAAAATAATTTACATGTTGTTTTAGACTATATGATAGTCAGCATGTAAATCCAGAATAGACATCATAATTGAAAACATCCTCTGAGAGGCAATTTTCCCAAGTAACAAAATAGCACCTTCGTGGTTCAAGGGCACATAGCCTCTTAGTTGATGCCCCATTTAGCTTTTGGGTGCTAGATCTGAGAATGGACTCCAAGTCCTAGGGCTAGGGGAGCATAGAGAGTGGGGTACCCTGGAGTGGTGGCCCCAGCATTTGCTGGCTTGCAGGGAGAGATGAGACAATCTCTGGTGACCGCACCACCGATTTTGTTTAGTGATCTAGGAAGTAGGGAGCTCCGCTTCACTTTTTTTTAAGTTTTCGGGAACTTGACTTAGGAATTGGACTTATGCAGTCAAAAGAAAGTTAGAAATGGAGAGATAAGAGGTTCATTGCCCAGGCTGAGCAGAGCTGGAGACCAAATCTCCTCCTCCCTGTGCAAGCGCTCTAACCATTCAGCTCATGTGTTAAAATGAGGGTAAGGGTGGCCATTACCATCAGTCAGGACTTCTCTTCAGAGTGTATTTAAAAATAAAGGCAGCTTTCACTGCACTTGTGAGGAGTTTGATCCTTGCATGTGTTACACGTGAACGAAGTGTGCTTTATTGGATTGGTTTCCTCCAGTGGGCTTAGGTATCAGTGTGTTTAGTTGCTGGTTCCTCAAGGGGTTTAGCAGGAGCTAAGTGCCTGACAGCTGCTGACCCTGGGCCTTTTTAGTCAAGCAGGATACTTTGGATCAGGAGGCAAGGTGACTAATGGCTGCAAAACCCTCCAGGGAAAGAACTGGGAGAATATTTTTGAATGGGGTACTGTTATCTGGATCTAGATTTTCCTTCTGGTGACCTGACTTTCAGTTCACCTTAGGTACCTCGTAGACTAGCTGTTTTTCTTGTCTCAGGATTAATTTAAATTCTCACTCATCTTTGATTTTAGGTCTATGTTCTATTTTTGGTTTAAAGACACCGGTTCATAGCTATAACTGAATCTCACGTGCTACGGTTACCATTCAGTGATTAGAAAACAGTATGTTCTGTCAGTAAAGGCAAGTGGTAGCCACTGACCCAGCTGTAACAGCAAATTAAACAATCTAACATCAGATATTTAATTTTTCTTTTTTTAGTTTTTCCTGTTTTCAGAGTAAATATATCATGGAATTGAGAAACTTCAAACTAGACTCCTTGCTATAGGCCTGAGGAAGCGTCATGAGCCTCCCACTCTTCTTTGTCAGGACGCACTAACAATGTTAGAAGTCATTGCTGAGATACCTCCAAAAAACTGCAGTCGGGTTACTCTTCTCAAAGACCCAAGCATAGTAGTTGTCAGGCTGAGATCAGTGGCAGGGTCTGAAACTCAGCTTTTTCAGTTACCCCTGAACGAAACAAGGTGGATCCACCTGTGGTTTCCTGTGAACTTCCACCAGGCAGGAAATTTGGGAAATGTGTGTGATCATCCATTTTCATGAATAGCTGTAAACTCTCCTTCAGAGACTTTTTGCCCACATCTCAGGAGCAGAGGCTATCTCCTACTCTGATTTCCCCACAAAGCTCACTCCTGTGCAGAAAATCACATGATTTTTAAATTTACAGATATTTAAAATGACTTAAATATCTGGCTCGGTGGGAATTGAAAGGACCCTGCCAAAGTGGTTTATGTTGCAGGAAAGGTGAAGAAAGTGGAATAACTGCAGAAGATATACATAGCAAGAGGGAATGAATAGATCTGAGAGTATGTGTGTAAAGTGTTTGACTTTGCTCCGTCCATGTATAGCCTTTAACTTCTTGTAACATCAGCATAGAGAACTGGAGGTTCCTGCAGGCAAAGCTGGTTCATCTGACACACTGGTCACCTCCAAGCTTAGTCTCTCCAAATCAAAGAGAAAAGGCGTTGCGCTTGCTTCCATGTGTTGAGCACACCTCTAGAGAGCTCCAAATTGCAGGCTCCATTCAAAGCTGAGTAACTCCTTGTTGGCTGGCCATGGGACTGCTGGGAAAGACTGCTCTGCACTGTGCCAATATACATGTACCCTGGGTATCCTCCAGCCGCCTCCAAGGTGGTGCTGCTGTGCATCTCCAAGTGTTGCAGGATGGAATGTGGGGTTGCAGTCTCACCATGAGAGCTGAGAGCTGTCAAGCAGAATCAGGATGAATCTGTTACTCGGATAGTCTACATATGATCTGCATTGATTGGTCTGATAGATTTGAACAGAATGCTCATCGCTTGAAACAAAAAAGTATAGGTAACATTTCCTGTTAATTGCTTTATTTTATATTTCCTTTCCTTTTTTTTTTTTTCCTTTCTGTATTTCTTTAGTCTTTCCTCCTTCTTTTTTGTTTCCTTTTATACTTCTTAAAGGCGTTACATCAGAAAATGGCTGGCTTGGCATAATTATATTTTTTTGGTTTTTTTACTGTTTTCTACCAGAGCTTTTTCTAAAAAATTCCCTGTGCTGCCCCTCCCCCACCCCAAATCCCAGCTTTTGTCAGAAAACTCTTCGTTCAAGGTACCTGCAGTACCAAAATTATTACATTCTACAATGACAACTATAAGAAAACAAAATCAATACAAAGGATTAAAAGGCAATCTTAGACAAGCAAAATCACAGTTGATGAGAATACTTTCTCTGGTCAGAAAGAATGAAGCTTTATTAGAATAAGAAAATGTAGCTGCATATTTCATCTTTTGTTCTCACCTTAATTATTTCGTCCTTCCTTTTATACTTCCCTTTAATGTGGAGCATACTGATCTGTATCAGGTTTCTTCCACGAGGCCCTTGGCTTTGCTCTGTGGGACCCCTTGATATGCAATTCTGCTATAAGATCTAGAAGGAACCAGACCAAATCAGCAGTGGTAGCGGACTTACTGAAGTCACAGCATGTAAAGTGCACTTCTAATAGAACTTCCAGGTGAAGATAGACCTCTTCCTTTCTTTCTGGAAAAGGTTTCTGCTGGGCTGACGTCCGTCAGAGACTCCATCTCGAGTGCCTCCATACACGTGTGATGGGAATGCACAAATCCAGGATGTTGTCCACCGTAGCTCCCAGACAGGTGAGTATCTCCTGGGGCAGAGCAGACTTTTAAGTCTCTGCCTCCACTCTGGTTCTTTCTCGCTGGTTCAGCGCTGACTCCTGACACCAGCAGACACCTCCCAGCTTTCACAAACCCAGTTCCTGAATATATTTTTCTAAATGTGCATGCATTAATTTGGGGGAGGAGAAGCTGCCTATTGCATTGCATTTGAACAGCACCTGTAGTGGCCTGCTGGCATTAGAGAAGTACAGTTCAACGTCGGTGCAAAGTAAAGAGACTTTCCAATCAGAAAACCTAACTTTCAGTTGTGAGGTTAATGTTGAAGAAGTATTTCAGTAGTTGTACTGATCTGAGTCCATGATTTGAGATTCTGCATTTCTCAGGGTCCAAATATTCTTCATCCCTGTATGAAGGGCTTTGACATTTGTTTTGCAAGGCTGTTTCTCACAGCAGCTGGAGTATGGATTTCCACCTTTCTGTCCATGGTTTAGAGTAGAGAAAAAAAGAATACAAGATGAAGGAACATACAATAATTAGCTGGATGTTCTCCAGAGGCTGTCATATCACTTGGCAAGTGCCTGTGCAGAAATTAATTTCCTGCCAAGCATCAAACACTATCTACTCTATCAAATAATTTACAGAACCTTTTCACACGTGCATATATACATATTTTAGTTACTCTTTTCTTCAGCAGTTAGTCCTATCAGAGCATATCTTTTGGTATAATAATTTGGTGGTCAATCATACCTACCTACCTTGCCTTACATTCTAGAAGTGACACCTTTTCAGTTGTCATTTTACAACATCAAGAAAAGAATACACGTACTTTCGTTACTAAAAAGTCTTCATGCATTACAGTACTAATGCAAATATTCACTCACTCATATTGCTGAACAAAAAAGTTGTCACTGAAGAGTGCTAAAGAGAAGAAGGAAAGGAACTGGAAAGTATGTCTGTCAGTGGTCATTAAGGACAATGAGCATGCAAAACATCTGCTTCACTTTATAGCATCTCCATAAAGAGAACTGAAAAATATCAACACAGAAACATTAATAAAACAGAAAGAGGTTTGGGAATAATTCTGTCTGGCCCAGTTACCTAATTAGCACTTTTATCTGCAAATAGCTCTAAAAATCTTCTTTGCTAGGTAAGATGGGTGTATCAGTTGCTACTTCTATCGCTTCAGTAAGCTACAGCAAAAAAGGTCATGCTCTGCTTCTTTCATCTGCCTTGAGTCTCAGTCCCCTCATTTTTTGTATCATTTCTGAGTCAGAGGCTCTGACTATAGCTTATGTGGCTTATCCACAGCTACTCTTCTCATTTTAGCATCTTGGAAAAAGCAGTTCTGTTCAATCAAGAGATAGCTCTTGACTATGTTTTCCACAATGAGTGAAATTCTCTTTTTCATGGCCTTTATCATATATGAAGAGGTCTTTGGAATTAAATACCACCCCATCCTCCCTGTTTCCCTCACCTAAACAATGTTTTACAGCTGCTGGCCATACCATGGTGAGACCTAAGTTCAAGTATTTCTGAGAGTATCTTGGTTATCTTTAGCTCCTCTCAGCGCTCAATGCGATAGCTAGAATGACAGCACTGAATACATGCAGTTTCCTGCACTAGTTTAGTTCTGTGTTAGAAATGTCAGATTCAGAACTTTACTAAAATGAATGCAGGCCATGATTCCTCTCTGAAAAAATCCTGTTCCAGACAAATCCATTATTTAGATTTGGATGAAAGTGAGGATTAAGTTATGAACCAACCTGTCGCAGTTCTTCTACTGATTCTTAGGTAGCAGAAGGACTGTGAATTTACCTTAGTGTTTCCTACAAAATTAATTTTTAAGGGTAATTTCATCTTAGTACAGACTTGTAGATACAATACCTCGTAGATACAGATGTTGAAATGCAGTCCATCTGGGAAATTTATGACAGGATTTTGCAGGTTGCCAGTACTGCTAACGATAATTCTAAGGGGACATTAAAATTCCCACTGTTCATCAGGTGGTCAGCCCATGCACTTGTGCCTTTACAAACATTACTTTACTATTCAGTGTCTGAGTATCTGATCAGTTAGCTACTAGTATACCTTGAACATAGTACTTTAAAAAAATATTTCAAATAATAAGAAGAAACTACCCAGAAATAAAACATGTATTTCTCCTCCTCTGGCCACCTTCTTCTCCTTGGGCAAACATCAAAGTAGCTGAAAATTTTGATTTTTCAGCCTATATGGCCATGAGGCTTTTCTGTGCTGCTTAAAACTAATACTAATTGCAATCACACAGTTCCCTCCCCTCAAACTAAACAAAGAATGATCCTCTTCTTTCATGCATAGAGTCCTTTTTATTTCTGCTGGCATTTGATTCAGACAGTACTTGTATGAAATTGCTGATGAGATTCATAAGGAAGCAGTGAAAATGCTCTATATTTTTTCATTTCAACTGAACTGAGGGCTGAACAAAGGCATGAATATTTTTCCTCTGATGTACATGTATGGGTTAGTTTAATATGTTGCCAGCCTTGCAGCACCATTCTTCCTTTCCCAGATATCAATAGAGAGCCCTCTGTATGGTTGGGATTGCGCTGCCAAGGGGTGGAAAGCTACATCTAAAGACAGAGGAATCAAGCAGGAGGTAGGGTGGAACAGAGGAGATACTCCACGCAAGCTGTTCTGGAGGTCATTGCCTAAAGGATACTGCAAGTGCTGAAGTGTATCTGAGTCTCAGAGAAGAGCAGGTGAGCTCAATAAAGAGAAAACTGTTTAGAGTCAAGTAACTGTACAGCAGCCTTAAAGCCTTAAAGAATCCAGTCTTCGGAGGGAATTTGCAATATAGATGAAGCCTTAGGTGGAACATAAAATTTCTGTTCTCCTAAGGCATTCATGTTCTTTAGTGGTTGTTGGCTGCTGTAGAGATTGATGGAAAATGGGATTTTATGCAGGTTCACAATGGTGCCCTCATGTATCTTTATTGTTTTCTTTGAGGATCACAATGGTACCCAGACATCTTTGGAATCAGGGGAATTGAAAGATACTTCAGTTAGCTTTATAACCTTCTGTCTGGAGCTGTGATGATTGCTCCCTACCTGCAGCTTAGGGACATGGGTTTAAAGTGTCCTGCTGTCTCTAGCGTAGCTTCTGCATACGTAGAGAACATAACATCATTAATGGCATGTTCCCTTACCTGTGGAGGAAATGCAAAATTTAAGCATGTGCCTAAGTGCGTCTCTGGACTGTGGCCAGAACCATCACCAATGTACGTGTATAATGACCAAACCCTTAAGGACTGCTCAGTCAGGGCTTCCTTCTATAATCTAAGAAAAGAAAAACAGAATAGAAACGAAATATCTCAATACTTCAAGACCTGTTAGTTACCACTGTGAACTCAAAAGCTAGAGTTCTCAAAAGATAAAAGCCTCCTTACTAGGAATTTTTATGTATGGGCCATATTGAAGCTCTTGGTCAGCTCACAGCCTCAGGGCTGCTTACAATGCTGAAGACACTTCTTTCCAACCTGTCTCTTGGCTGAGGGGATGTGGTCTCTATCTCCAGTGTAATATTTACCATCCCTGAGTTGCTGTCCCATATATTCTAGGATGTCTGAGATGGCAGTAGGTACTTAAGTGTCTCAGGACCTATGTTAGGTTACTGGGTAGTGCCCTGGCACTCTGAGCTCTATTGATGATCTCAGGTACACTAGGCACTTATGTGCAGACACCTGTATTTTAGAGTCTAAACATGGAGCTGAATCCTACTCAGACTGTCTCTCAAAGAACAAATGCTTTCAGTCCTGCAGAGATGTTAGAGAGGAGACTAATAGCTCCCACTGAGTCAGAAGAACTTGGCGTTGCTACACTCTAAAGGCAAATATCACTAATCTATATATGTCTGTGCATTACAATATAGGATACAATTCACTAGGGCCCCAGCCTGCATAGCTATGCTGTAAGAGGAGTTCTACATGTTTTGCTGTAGTGACTGTTCTTAGCACCTAAGCCATGGGGGATTATAATGGGGACAGGACTCAACGTGGTCTGCAGCTGCTTTTTTCCTATATGGTCTTTCATTTTGTGAAGGAAAGAGGCGTATCCGAAATCACTGCATAGTGAGCAAAATGTTAATGGACTAATCTGAAGCTATACATTAGTAAACAAGTGGAAGGTATGCCAAAGGATGTTAATTTGCATAATATGCACGTCTAGCAATGAAGGATATAGATTCTGTGCTGTGTCTGTGATATGTCTTCTTTAGTTTTAAACACAGGCTTTACACTTATATGTGTAAAGCCTAAAAGCTTTGTCCAATTCTTTACAATTATTTCTCTTATCCCCTAACTTTTGTAGAAATCAATTGAAAGTCTAGAGGATTATTATACTTGCACTAAACACTAATGGAAGGAGCATGGAAAGTGCTAAGAAGTGGAAGTATGTGCTGAATTTTTATTAATTTTTCATTCGATAAAAGTCTGTCTGGATTTCCACAGTTGCAATTCAAATTTTTTGAGCTTAAGGGCAGAATGAATGCAAAGACTTCCAGGGAAATGTTCAAAATATTGCTAAGAATAAGTAACAAAAAAAATGAGTAGATTGCATTTCTTAACCTGTGACATCATAAACTTTAATGCAGGGAGTTTTTGAGGATTATTTGACATGAAAAGATGTATCGTGGTGCAGAGATCCTGAGATTAATGTCCAATAGCAGATCTGGTTCGTGACAGTGCTAGAATGACATGTTTATACCAACGCTGGGACACAACTGGTATCTCTACATGGCTCTGCACTGTGCTATGGAGACCTACAATTCTTTTTGGACATGACTAGGTGAGCTCTCACTCTTCTGTATCACAGAATCACAGTATCACAGAACCACAGCATGTTAGGGATTGGAAGGAACCTCTGTGGGTCATCTAGTCCAACACCCCTGCCGAAGTAGGGTTGCCTACAGCAGGCTGCACAGGACCGCGTCCAGGCGGGTCTTGAATATCTCCAGAGAAGGAGAATCCACAGCCTCTCTGAGCAACCTGTTCCAGGGTTCCATCAAGAAAGATGAAGAGCTACTGGAGAAAGTCCAGTGGAGGACTACGAGGATGGTGAGGGGACTGAAGCATCTCTCCTACGAGGAGAGGCTGAGGGACCTAGGCTTGTTTAGCCTGAAGAAGAGAAGGCTGCGAGGGGATCTAATATATGCTTACAAATATCTCAAGGGTGGGTGTCAGGAGGATGGGGCTAAGCTCTTTTCAGTAGTGCCCAGTGACAGGACAAGGGGCAATGGGCACAAACTGAAGCATAGGAAGTTCCGTCTGAAGATGAGGAAGAACTTCTTCCCTCTGAGGGTGACGGAGCACTGGAACAGGCTGCCCAGGGAGGTTGTGGAGTCTCCTTCTCCGGAGATATTCAAGACCCACCTGGACAAGATCCTG
>Ga0065711_1034296_pt1 | contig 24015 bp, 13 predicted proteins | sample Hoacrofraction12_FD_59098 | JGI IMG/M metagenome (GOLD analysis project Ga0065711, IMG submission 59098) | Hoatzin crop microbial communities from Cojedes, Venezuela - Epithelial fraction 12 v2 (version 2) | ecosystem: Host-associated > Birds > Digestive system > Esophagus > Crop | place... | reverse complement strand
TCCTTTCCTTTCCTTTCCTTTCCTTTCCTTTCCTTTCCTTTCCTTTCCTTTCCTTTCCTTTCCTTTCCTTTCCTTTCCCCTTTCCTTTCCTTTCCCCTTTCCTTTCCTTTCCCCTTTCCTTTTCTTTCCCCTTTCCTTTCCTTTCCCCTTTCCTTTCCTCCTTTCCTTTCCTTTCTTTTCCTTTCCTTTCCTCCTTTCCTTTCTTTTCCTCCTTTCTTTGCTTTTCATTGAAAGGCCTTAGGGAATGCTGATATTGAGGACACATTTCATTGCTATTGTTTTAATGGTGAGATGTGTGAGAATTAAAACTAGCAAGTTCACAGAAGTTTGGGAGGTGGTTTGGTGAGTATCCCATAACCACCCTATAGTTTAGTTCTTTGGAGCAGATTGCAGTTGATCCCATCTGATCAGCTTCCAGTCATACTACAGAAAAATGTCAGCAGCAGTGTCAGATACTCAGATTCCAGCTCTCTAGGGTGTGATCTGCAGCTTCACTGAGATTCATGAGAAAAGGTTTTAAACCAGGCTATGATTCTTACAGCTTCCATCCTGGGTTACCTTTCAACTTGTAGAAAATAAGCCAGCCTCTTTTAACGTCCAGAAACTGTATATTTTACATAAATATCTACTTTAAGCATGATATTAGAAAGGCCAATCTAGAAAATATTGAACAAAAACAGACCTTTGCGTATGCCATAAAAGAAAATGGGAGCTGTCTCCTCAGGCTAAAACTAAGTATTAAATATGACATATGAAAAAATCTCCATTAAAATGAAATTGTGCAGTGGAGTGCATTATTAATACTGAAATTAAATGTGAACAAATAAGACAAGGAACTGAATGAATAAATAATCCATTTCAAAAGGTCATTTTAATAGTTCATAACAGCTCTATGGGATAATTTGGGAGGGAGAAAATATCTTATTTTCAAGTTGTATTGGAATAATAACATATTTATAGCTATATGAAAGATGAGTTTACGTGAAAGTATAATGCTGCAATATAAGTTAGAGTGTCAACAGGTTTGAACTCCGTAAAACTATAGACTCAAGGGCTGGCAAAGTGAACATGGATCTTTTACCTTTCTAAGTCAGACCATTTAAATTCCATACAATTTTCCAGATGGGAAAGAGACCTTGATTCTGGAATGCTGGACATGATTTTGGTACTCCCCAGTCCATGACTGCGCGTTCATATTTCATTATTTGATATTTCTTATCACTTTTTCACTAAGAAAAATAACTATACACACAATTAAGACCACCTTTACACAGTACTGATAAATGAAATTTATCTGCTGTACATTTAACACATAAGGCAGAGCTGAGTATATTTCTGTGATTCAGCACATGATATACTGTCAAACCTTTCTGAATAAAGATACATGTGCGCATGTGCTTGTGCTTGTAGATTAGTATTATGACCAGAACATTTCTAAGTGGTCACATAGTTGTTTGGTTAGTCTAAGTTTCAGAATGGAGTGGAAGAGTTGGACAGAAAATAACAATACAGCAGTTTTTTGGAAGGTGTGAAAATCATCTACAGTTTAGCCTAATTAGCGTATCTCCAGTTACAGAATACCATGAAACTGAAAACATTTTTTGACACACTCTGTTAAATCTCTGCAAAGATTGTTCATTCACACCTCTACCCGCTGTTTCCCGTTTGCTACCATCTTTGGGTTACAGGACCTTATGAAGGAGTTGCTGGCTGGGTTCCCGTCAGTGAAGGTAAGCTGTTTCATACCACATGATTTTGGGGTAGACATGCTTTACCTACACGGGGATTCATCCCCCTTACTGAGCTGAACCATTGCTCCTAGTGGCAAATGCCCCCTGCACTGCAGCGGGCAGAGCGCTCTTGGCCACCTGGAAGTCCCAAGCCAGGGGCTGCAGTATCTGTGCAGAGCAAATCTGCGGTGCACGCACAGGGACACTATGGTTCTTGTACACTCAGGGTACAAACCTGCTCAGGGACCGCCTGCTCAGACGAACAATCCATGAGAGCTACCGCATTTGGACTATGTGATGCCAGTAGGTCTGCATAAGCATGAAAAGATAACTGAGCTTCACTTAGAGGTTACTCGTTTAAGGAGAGTCGTGTCTTTCTTTGGCTTTGGTGTGGCCATGATCACACTCTTAAACAATGTGATGTCCCAATATCAGCTAAAATCTCATGTTAATTTCTTAAAGAAGATATTCTTCCCCATGTCCCAGGATGCCTTCAGAGTACCCTCCAAATTAGGGTTAATTCATGGAGAGTTTACAAGTATTGTAGTCTTTCTTTTGCAGATTGGCTCCCTAGGAACGCTGTGATAGGTACAATCTCCTGTTCATTGCTGTCCTGTCATAAACTCTATATACAGTTCAATTGCCAAAGGCCCAAAGCTGCTAGTACTCTGAAAAAAAAGTATTTCTGATTGTTTTACTGACATCTCTGCGAACTTCAGTCCTGGAGGACTGGACAACTGAGTCCAACTCAGTCTGAAATTTGGAAAGTTCACATCAGGTTGCGTGTGGAACTGGATACAGGTCCTGGCCTGGTTTAAATGCCCTTATGGATCTTTTGAATGGAGCCTCAAGCTTCTGAACATGCAGAGATTCTCCCATAGTTGATCTCAACTGGATGCACAACAATGAACTGTAATGTTACATTAGAAAACTTTTAAAACACTCCAGATGGCCATAAATCAGGAAAGCTGGTGTTGACTGCTGGCACTGAAAGTGAATATTTGACTTTAGGACAATACTTTAACCTCTTAAATTTGTGTGTTAAATAGGAGTAAACTCACTCCGACCATTGGGATTTTGGTAGGCTCAGAAACTCATTGCTGTTTACAAAGTACCTTTCAGATTTCAGCAAGAAAATACTATAGAACTCTAATGTGTTATATTACTATAATGATATCTTGAACACTTTCAGGTTCTTGGAATACCTAAAATAGTTGATGAAGATGAATGAGCTGATTAAACAAAAGGAAGCTTAATATAGCTCTGTGGTGAACATCACCAGTAATGGAAGAGGAAATGCACAGAAGTACATGGCACTTTAATTGAATGTTAGAAAAATATACATTTAATAAAAGCTTATTGTGCCTGAACATGCCAATGTTCTTTGCAATTTGTTATAGCTTTTGAATAGTCCTCTAACAAAGGGGTGTTATTGCAAACTGCTGTAAGAAGAGACAACAGATTTTACTGATTTTTTTTGTGGTCCCCACTGAGGACTACCCATCATTCTAGACAAATGGGAGGGGAGGAACCAGGCTGAAGAAAACACCAAGCTAAAGAACAGGATGTTCCGTACTTTAAGTGCCAAAGATATGGGGCTGTATTCTGGGCAGGTTAAAGAAACCGGTGAACTATCACTGGGCAGCTGGCTTTGGGGATTTTTAGGTTATGCCTAGATTTTTCATTCCAGATTACTGAAAGATATTTAAAGAGATAATAATTTTTAAAAATAAACAAACAAAAAAAGCACAGTCTTTTCTGAGTTGTTGTCACAGCTGAGTTCGAATGTTGGCTAAGGCCAGCGAGAAATAAAAACCAGAAGTGGATGAGGGGGCCTAGGACAACTTGTTGGGACAGGAGACGGCTGCAACCTAGATGGGAGTGCGCAGACACCACATCTGATGGAGCACGAGGAGGAGCATCTTCAGGAACAGAACATCTGGATGTGGCAAACACAACTGGCAGTCCCAGAGGAGTGGGCTGCCATCCTTGAATTCTGAAGATGTTTTTGAGGTTTTGTTGATAATGGAGTGAAAGCAGAGGTGTAGCAGAGAACACTGGTCCACAACAGTGAACAACGTAGTCAATAACCTCTGAGATATGACTTCCCTTAATTGCTATATAATGTGAAGAGAGCAATGCATTGTATATTGTGCCTCTCATCTTTATCATTGCCACGATAACCTTATCAGGGATAAAAGCAGTAATAGAAATAATTTGTATCAAATTACATTTTTTATACTTTTTAAAATGTAGGTATCATGCCCATATCCACAGTATCTTGGTTGTTTTTGATATCAAAGCGCTACCAGAAGATACAGAGCTACTCGGATAGTCCCTGTTTTCCAGTGCACTGGGAAAAAAGAGAAAAGGAAAACATTGAAGGGAAAGGAAAGTGAAGGGAAAGGAGTGAAAAGGAAATAAACACGCTAACAAATAATGATTAAAATGTCATCTCTGCAACAAAATCTTTTCTTATGATGATTTCTTTCTTCTAGCTTTGATTCACCTCTGTTTTTCTGAGTTTCCAAAGATTCTTTCGAAATGAATTACACCTTGCTAAACCGTGAAAACCTTTCTCCATGTGTGGAAAGTATATGGTTCTACTAAATATAGCAGATATTCTGTTTGGATTTTTTTTTTTTTAAGGCTTGAATGTTTTGCTACCATGAGATTATGTTGTCATAATGTTCTCATGTCATAAAACATGTAATTGAAAAATCTTATATCTGTAGAGAGGCATATTCTGCCTTTCTTTTACACCTTTAGTAATTTACTATTTTTTTTGCAGTCACTGGATTGTTCCAATTTCCATTGGCGTAAACCAAAACAGAATTTGACCTAATGGGCCATATTTATTCATACTATAATTCCACTTAATTTAGTGGCTTAGCTTAAGAGTGCATTTATCCTTAAGTATAGTAATGTTTGCTTTTTATAGAGGGATGAATTTTGAAAAAGTATTCCAAATAACAGCATTTCTTTTCATCACAGCAGACAGTAGGTGAGATTTTCCTAACAATACCATAAATGACAAAAATTTTCCTTGTTCTTGCTTCAGTGCATTTCAACTTTAAAACAGCTTTAGCATTCTCAGAAGGAGGCTTTTTCATAATCTGATTTATAGAGATTCCAGGCACTTGCCTGAAAACAAAAAGAGGATGGGGGAAAGGAAGCAGAATCTAAAGGGCAAAATCAGCTAGGATTCAGTTCTATTTATAAACAGGAATATAATAATAAGATGCCTTCATTGGCAGTTGTCTCCATGTTGAAATGACATTATGACCAGTTACAAGGTTTGAAATGAATTATCAAACATTCAAAAGAAATTAGCCTTTACTGGTCCATTCAACTAGACCAATTGCTGCAGCATTTTATTTCTATGGGGTGATCTATACAGTAGCTTATTCATGTAGGACCAGAGTGTTAATGACATTACCTATCTTTTTTAACGAGGATGTGCCAAGATAAACTCCTGCCATATGTTACAAAATGAATAAGAATACTAATAAAACACATTTGCTTGGCATTCTTCACCTTTCATGTGCCGTACAAAGAAAAAATTCTAAATTCTCTCAATGCTTTTGTGAAGAAGGGAAATACCAATTACACTATTCCTGGAAAAGGCTATACCTGCAACTAAGTGTATTTTTAAGGTATGACATTATTAACACCTAGTAGATCATTAAATCATCCCCCTCCCCTCTCCCCTCGTGATCTACATTGTTATCCATCCAACAATGCAAAAGCACAGGAAAACACTTAAAAATACAGAAATACAAAAGCCTTCAGTAGCTTCATACGTGGCTGTCACAAAACCTCTAGAGCAACCTTCCAAACCCTAGCTAGAAAATGTAAGACTATTCTTTTCTTAGAAACAAAAAGATAGAGTATATAATACATATTGTCTAAGCTGAAAATATAATTAGCACATTCATAAATGTACGCACTGATGATTTTGTTGTTGCTGCTACAATTAATATTCTGGTGTTAACCTTTTCCAAACTGCAGGTAGAGCAGGGAAAAATTTCAAAGCAGCTTTATACTTGCAGAATACATTGTCTTGGTATTGCCTGGTTTCTCCCTCCTGAAAGGGCAGACAGTAGTAAAAGGCAAAAAAGCAAATCTTCCACTAGCTTAGGGTGATATTTTCAAATGCTGCAAGTGCATATATGGGGTTGGTTTTTTTTGGTGATGCAACAGGACAGACCAGTTCAGGTTACAGTATCTTGCCCTCTGTATTTATAGCAAAGGCATAAAGAAACTTAAAAGCACCTGAATTCAGACTCTGCCCTAGTAACATGACAGATACCAGGTGCAGGAATCAGATGTGAGTCCAGATGGGGACTGGAAACTGCCTTCCAGGACTGAAAAAGGAAGAAACTGTTAGATGTGGAAACAAATGTTTGCACCTTCTCCCAGGTTTTTTACTTGAGATTTGTAGTGTATGAACATCTTTCGCCCTCTATGAACCGGTTCTGGGTACACCCCATTATAAGGAGATTAGAAAGGGAAAAAAATCCCCGAAGTATTAAATGTTTCTATGGGTCATTGAAGTCCAGCACCTCTTTTGACAGAGGGCTAAGTGGGTGCCTGGAGAAAATGAGACAGTATGTGTTTCTTGAAGTCCTCTCCCGGGCTCCAGCTCTCAGCAGCATAAAGAGTTCCATTAGGAAGATGTGGATTTTGTATCTTCAGAGCCCCAGTGGAATCCTCTGCCAAGAAGTTTCCCACAGACCTGTTTAAACTTTAAACGCTTTCAGCTTACCTGTGTTTCCTCACATGAAGCACAGTCTCCTTCTGTTCATCAGGGACCTGCCTCCTCCTAGCACCACTTGAGGTCCACTGGCTCTGCTGCTGGAGCAGACAGTGAATAATCAAGTCCTTTTCTCTTCCCTGCCCTTTTATAGACCTCTGTTGGATCCTTCTTCTCCAGACTAAAGAGATTTAGTGTATTTAGTCATTCCTCACATAGAAAATATACTGTACCTGTGACCACATTTTCCACTTTTCTCTGAAGTCTGCTGTTGCTATTATACCTTTTGGGAGATGGGAGAACCAACTGTAGTGGCCATATGAAAAACTCTATTCTATGCCATAGCCATTCTATGAACCACACCTCACTGATACACAATAAGACGTTCTAGAAAGCATAGGTTGGGTTCCCATCAGTGCAACCACTCCTTCAGTGTTGTTGAGCTTCAGTGGATAGCTGTCATGAGAAAAGTCAGGTATAATATATCACAGCTGAAGGCAGCAAGCACCTGGATTGCTACAGTCAGGTCTTCATCTGGGAAAAAAAGGATTACCACATAGGAGCTGGAGAAATAAATTTTTGCAAACTGATACATAATCGGACAAGATGAATGTGAAGGAACATTACATGCAGTCAAAACCAGGTGGTAGTGTTTCACCTCCACTTTGCACAGATTTAAATGACTGTAGATGAGGGAATTCTGGGAAAGGAATCAGAGACCACAGATTTCATTTGGGCTTACTTCTGTATAAATGCAATAACAAGGTTGCTTTAGCTCTTAGGATATTTGCCTTCAATTTTTTTCTGGGATTTGTCTTCAGAGTTTGTGACAGTAAGAAAAAAATGATATGTGGATGAACAAAAGGCACCCAAAGTAGTGATAAAGAAGACAGAGAAGATTACTTTATACAAACTTGCAGTCTAGTGGCATATCTTATACCATCTTGTGATTGTGATGCACTAAATGGGAGATAAGTTTGAATTTTCTAGTGATAAAAGTGATTAAGCATGCACCACATTAAAGATTCTTAGATTCAAAACCAGTGGAGTATGTTCTAAGCTTTTCCCCAAGAAAACAGCCAGAGAAATGCAGACAGCTGCCTACCTGACTGCCTCACATACCAAATATATTTCTTTTGCAAACAGTGAAGCACATCACACTCATGAGCAAGTTGCCGAATAGGTTCATACTGTATGAAAGGCACTAACAGACCACTTCCACAGTCATTCCATCATTTAAAGTAATTTGTGGGAACTGTAGCTGATAAAAGAAATTTCAGTTGGCTGCCATTTACGGAAAATAATATGCTTTCAATACTTCAGATTTATAGAACTGAAGATTAGCTAGAATTTCATGAAATACTCCAGAGGAAGTAAGTCTAGATAGAAAAGCCTTGGGCTGCTTTCACTGTCTTTTCCAGAGGCACATCCTGAGAGTTGATGCTACGTCCAAGGATGTTGTTGGAAGAGCACATTTTGTATATATTAAGACTTGAAATTTCTCTGTTTCACCTTAGAACGCAAACATATGCAAATCTTTTTGCCCTCTTCATGCCTAGCATAGCAAACACATTAAGCATTTGTCTTCTTTATAGGATGCAGCATAATTTTGTAGTTGCAGCATAAGATACAGCAACTCCTTATTAGCCCAGCTGCAAGTCACACATTCAGGAAAGAGACACATCAACTTTTAGGGATAAATTAATGCTTCTGGTGCTAGGGTGCTGGAAGTGCAGTCAGCGTAAGATCCATAAACAAGTCTGTATAGGTCCCAGATTTTTTTCTTTAATTCCTTACAGTTGAGTAGCCTAAGACTGTTAGCAATCTAATGGGAAGGAAGAGCTGTTTCACTTGTGCATCCAACATTATTCATCCCAATCAAAGTGTCCACCCAGTACACAGTTCACAGATTATGGGGTAAAATGGGCATCTGCTCAGGGGATGAAGAAGTCATGAATATGTTTCCAAATGAAAGGGGAAAGCCAATTCTCAATGTGAATGCCTACAGTCCCCCAGAGGCTGTGGAACTTCCCCCCTTTTCCTTTAAGGAGAGACTACTTCTACCTTCCCCAAGTTTTCTCTGTATAGTTTATCCTATGAGCCTCTATGCCTTCTTTTCATCTATACCTGTTTGTAAAAAATAATTGATAAAAAATGGATGGAAAATTAAAGAACTGTCTGAATGGAATAGATGAAAAACAGGAATGACAGGAGTAGGTTTAGGATAAAGAGTTACTATACTGAAGCAGGGAAAGCTACAGCTGCGATGGCAGGAAGCGAGAAACAGAGTCATGAAGAAGAAGAAGAAGAAGTCATGGAGAGAGACCGAAGTATGAGGACACTTCCTATTAGGAGTTGTAGCTATAGGTACGTTGGAGACAGCAACCATCCATCAAAAACTTGCTAATAGTGTAGAGAAACAAGATTATTTTTTACACGCAACCTGTTCCAGACAAAAGGCACTCTGGGGTTCTCATTACAAAATGTGACTTATGTGATCATAGAAATAATTTGCACATGGTCAGGAAGCGTCTAAGAACTAGAACTTTATGTCCCACTCCCAAAAAAGACTGGAATCTCTGGTAGGAGACACATCTGAGGCACCGCCGGTAACTGATCTGGGGACGGGGCATACCCCTGGGGATCATTTCTGCATTGGTTTTAAATAAACCGCTCAAATGCTGCATAGTAAACTTCTCTCTCAGATGGTCATCTCTTCAGAGTAGGAAAAAGTTCAGCTGAAACCATCAAGTAAATCAAACCAGGTTTATTAGCCTGTAATGAATGGTGTATGTGAATTGAATCTGGGGAGAAGAAAGGAATTACAGAGAGCAAAATGGGCACCTACTGTACTACGAGCAGCTGTATAGCTAGGGAGTTTCTACAAATTATAGCATACTGGATTTCAGACAAGGCGACCAAATTTACCCAGCACAGCACGGATGAATTCTGAAGGAAATGAGAAATATTACTGCAGTGCAAAAAGCACTACAATCCAACATGTACAGACCTTCCACTCGCACAGAGCTGATTGTGTTCCTCGTTTACTCGGGGAATTTCAAAGCAGTAAACTAACTGCCACACTCCCATGGAAAGTGTCTCCCTTAGAGTCCTTCGACAATACAAACCCTAACAGTTAATGTGGCTTTATTTAACAAAACTATTTTTTTACATGTTTTTTTTTTCCTGCTGAGTTCTGGTTGCACAATCCTGATCTGACTGTATTACAGCATCTGCTTTCAAACCAGTTTTCATAGTTGATGGAAGGAAAAACACTAATATTACACGTATGGAAACTGCAGGTAGAGTTCTTTCGTTGCCACTTTTTAATTGGTTTCTGTTTGGCCTGAATGGGTATAATAAACACTTTGCAAGAAGGAATGTGTTGGACAGCACTTTCTTGTTTGATTCAGAAGGCTTGATTTGAAGTTTGGGTAGACTAGAGAAAAGGCTCTGGTCAATCATTTTCTTTTCTTTTCTTTTTTTACTTCTAATATTAAAAATGACTGTATTAAGTTTCATAGCCTGAAGCATTTAATAACTTAAATAAGGTCAACAATGTACCTTAAATGAAGAGATGTAACTTAAATTAAGAGAACTGTGAAAACTGCCCAAAACCTAAAAGGGTGACAAGAAAGCAATAGAGAAATGCTATGTCTCAATATGTTTCTGTCTGTTTGATGGACAATTCAGAGGTCTGACAACCTAAACAAATGGACTACGTCAAACAAAGGGGCAGCAGAGTTAAACCCACAGTCAGGTGTATGTGATCCAAAACTGCTAGCGCTTATTGCTTTATAGATGATCACAGCATCAACATTCACACACACACGACATGGGTACTTACTCTTTTTTACAGAAGACTTGTGTGCAAACTTGGAATTTCTCAGATTTTCTGTGAAATGGACATTGTTATGAGAAGTTTTAGCTTTATGAAATCCTTGGGCACCATAAGGGAATTATTAGATATCACGTGTCTCCTCCAAGAGGGAAGCAGCTCAGTAAATGTGTGTTGCACCGTTGATAGTCCATGAACAGGAGATACATGTGCCTCTGAATCCCAAAGGTAGCTCTCCCGTTCATCTCAGCCTATGAATTGTCATAGCCAGAGAGACAGAGGTGCACAAAAAACGAAGGCAAAAAGTTATTACGGTCCTTGATACACTATGAAGTGACAGAACGTTGCAGGCCCTTTCAACCTTCCTTGGTGAGCTACCAAAAGCTGTGGTGCTCGGCAGCCTGGCTCGCTGCGTGAGGCGCAGAGCAAATCTCAAGGTGCCGCACATCCCTCCCTCTGCTCTTGAATGACGCATTCTGCAACACCAGTGGGCACTCGGCGCCAGTCTGCCTGAGGGAACGCCCTGCGCCTCGCCACGTCTTCCCCCAGAAATCAAGTCATCGAGTCTCACGTAAATAATGTATTTGGAGATTACTTTTATAGAATAAATCCTTTCTGATCAAACCAATTTTTTGCTTTAGGATGGATTAATTCACAGAGTGATTCCATTTTTTCTCAAAACTTTTACTCATTGTACTTCGTGTTCTTCAAAGGTCACCTTACAGAAATATTTTGGTACTCTGTTATAAATGACGTAACCCGCTTTTTCTGGGTCACATTAATGAAGCTTAATGAGAATATCTTTTCACTTATACCTGACCACAAAACTGTCTATCTAGATTTATTGTTCAAGTTATTTTGGCATGCAGAATTTACATGGCAAGAAGGAGGTTCTTGCTTTTTTATCAGCTCCTCTAAATCACAAAAACACTATTAAACTGCAAAAGGTTAATGAAGTCCAGACTTGTCTGTCAGATTCCAGAGCGGGAAAAATGTCAATTGCTGTTACTTAAAAATGTCATTAGCACATCTGTTTAATTATGTATGAGGGATGTGGTTATCAGAGAGCCTCTTGGCTGCCGTAATATGAGCAAAGAAAAATTTTAAGAGTGAGACTGGAAGTGCCTGACTAGCCCCCTGTCCCCTCCTGCTGCCCCACTTGTGTGCATGCACATGAACACACATATATACATATATCAGTGAGTCTGAGTTAGATAGATACACATAGAGAGATTAAAACAAAAAAGGATTCATAATGGAATAATGAAATAGAAAAGATGAATGAACTGAAGTGTGCAGAACAGAAAAAGGGAAAGAAATCCAAGGAGGACTCATATGAGGAGTGGAGGCTGCTTATCCTCTTCTGTAGCTTCTAACTTCCTCTGCCTAAAACTGGGGCTGACAGATGCCAGGCCCTTACCCTGAGCGTGATGAATATGTACAACTTCCCAACTTCCTTGAGAACTGCCTGGGTCAGCTCTTCCCATTGCCAGCCGCCGGGAGCCGCTGGGGTTGGGAGCGATGCAGGGCAATCATCTCAAAATGGCACTGGACAAAGCTGGGATTTATAACCATGCTTTATGGTCGGTTATTATGAAAAATGTCAGGTATGTTTGGAAGAGGGCTGTTCAAAGCTTGTGGCTGGAAATGGCAATTCCTCACAATTTTGCATCTGCTCTCAGAACAGAACGTGGGGACTATGCACCCACTGAGACTAAAGCAGAAAAATACGCACCTGCTTGCTCCAGCTACTGCTCCTTCAGGTTTATCCAACTCGATACACATGGGCAGTCACTACTCTTTCCACGCAAGACTGCTCACTCTGCACAGCAGCATTAGGCTTGCAGCTATTTTGTGGGTGTTTCTGTAGAGGCTCGGATGTCTTACATTTGCCCAAAGCAGGAGGGCTACATTTCTGACTGACATGACATTTTGCCAGCAGATAGGTTTTGTTTTTAAAAATTTAGTTTCCTTATCATAGGAAAAGTAATGCCTTCAAATAACAAGACGACAGGAAGGGATATTATCCCTGCTTGGGAAAGAAGTCTAATTATTCAATTTTTTCAGGCTTCAGAAGCCTTCATTGCTTTTTAAAGATATCCCTCTGCTATTTTTCAGCTTCTCACTACTACACTGTTGCCCTCGCTGTACCAAGGGGACCAGTAGCCATTCCTTGCTTTGCTGGAGCCTGGCTTGGTTGTCTTCATGGATACACTGGGAAACATGGCTTACCTCCTGTATCTAAGCAAGGCTTGCAGACTTCAGAAGGTATCTAAGTTAAAATGTAAGGAGCTGTCTCTAGAAGTTTTTCTTGTCCAGTGCCAGGTTTGAATCCTGACTGACTTCTGTCCTAACTGCAGATGATGTCGTCCGGTATAACTCTGCTTTCAGTTGCTTTTACTTTTACCAAAGTTGAAAGACACAGAATGAACAAGGCTGAAAATGCAAATCACCTAGCCCAGATGCTACTAAACATTGTCACAATGATGGCATCACAGGATTTTTTGGGTTGTGACATCCATGTAAAGTTGCGGCTGCTGCTTGGGCCTGTGGCTGCTGTCAGATCCGTCAAGGGGATGCTGCTGCCAGTACAGGGGAGCTCTCTCTCTGCAGACCACTTCTGCACTATGATTTATACACAGTTCTAATACATTTTATGGAAAAGGGAAATGGGCACTGGTCTGCTGCAAGGATAGCCCGTCTGTAGCTCTTGTGCTGGCACCGCTTGCAAATGGTTCAAGCGCAACTCCCGCACCACGGCAGTGGTTATATTTTTCGCTTAGGCTACTACAACCACCTACAGGCATTTTTTTACAAACTCAGTATTGGAATAGCTCAAAAGGTAGTCTGTGGAGGAGAGGAGGAGAAGGTTTTCTTCGAAAGGCTGTTATTTCCTTTTACCTTACTGAATGGTGATCACAGATATCTACTATTTCTGCTTTTAATCTCTCTGTTTTAGAAAACTTGGTGGACTATAGGGTCAGGCTATTCTTCAGTGACAGCTGGCTCCCAGGATCACCATGTGATACTACCTGGCCTGTTTGCTGTTAGTGATTGGAAACCCTGGAGAGGGTAATAGGAGTTGACCATCGGAACATTTTCATTGTAACTGAAGAGAGCCATTACAGCTTTGCTGTTGAATATACTCATCTCATCTTGCTGGGTTTTCCATGAAAATACATATTGGCCTGTTCTTTTCTGTTCCAGGTTCGAACTTTTACCCTTTTTTGCTGAAGTATTTCTAAGGAGAAATTTTATGGTATAGGATAGCACAGTGTAGTATAACATTATTTTAAAGGCTTCTGTTTCCCAGCTCTTCCCACCCAGCATATTTTCAGCTTTTAATGGTAGAAAATACAGATTTTGTAGACACAAAATCTATATTTTGTCTTCTAAAGCAAATTTCAAGGTGTGTCTATATGTGGGTATTGTCCTCAAGCAGTATGTTGGAATCTTTGAAGCTCTAGATTTCCGTGAGGTTGATATTTGAATCTTTGTTACAGTGGATTTGCAGTCTTGAAGATCAGTATAGGGAACAGATAAATATTTTCGGCAAAGGTGGAAAGAACACCAGTTGCTTAAATACCAGATTTCAGCAGAGAGAATATGGGTAATAAACACTAGATCCTCATTCCTCTCTTTCACTAACACTGTATTATGTACTGCTCAGTAGCAAATCTCAGAGTTGCACAACAAACAGCAGAGAGCTTGAAGTGGTAGTAACATTTAAAATTAATTAAATGCCATTAGTTAAAAACACTAGTTCAAGCTTTCAGTGTTTCAAGGTTTTATTCCTTGTCCTCTCTACAAAAATTCAATTGTTAATGTGATTGCACATTGAGGAGAGAAATTATGGCTCCTGTTATTCTCTTTGCTCTGTTTGTTCTCACGTCTTGTATTTTCTGGGAAATCTACATCACACGATAACAGTTCTTTTTCAGTAAGAAACTGGCTTTTTGAGACTCCATACTCAAAGCATACAACGGAGCGGTGTGCTGAGAGTTCTCCTCTTTCCACCTTCAGTTGCTGTATTTGTCTTCTCAAGTCCTTTGGATATCAATGTAGTAGAAGTAAAAAATTATAGAAATAGGCAGCTTACTTTATCAAATCAACCAGTGTATGATAAAATGCATAGGTTGGGTGTGAGTCCTTTCCTTTCTTTCACTGCTTCTGTTTGGGGAAAAAAATGCTCCTGCTTTGGGTAATAACTATTTTGAGCTCTGGCACAGAACTCAGACTCTTAAGAGATCATTTATATTACAAAGGCTCACTCTGTACTTCCTCAGTGCTTGGAGGCACATTTCAGCTTCCAAACCAAAATCTTTCTATCATTTTTGAAAACAAATTAGGGGTTTTGCTTGGGCTTTCCAGAATGAAAAAAAAAAAAAAAATGTGAAAGCGAAATTAATATACCTTTCTGTCTGAAACACAGAGAAAGTTGGTCCATCCGTCTCTGTTTTTCAAACTGTTCTCTGAAATATATTTGACTCTCACACAGTGTCTGTGTAAAAGGGATTGTATTTCTTAAAGCCAAATGGGAAAATGATTCATAACATCCTATTCAAGATGACAACTGAGCTGATGGTCTAGCTAACTGCATAACTATTTACAAATGTACTAAATTTAAATGAGTGTAATCATAGTATTTAGTACATACGTGATGTTGCATGATGGCTAGACAGATTAGATGCATTCTTGCCATAGAAAAGTCTAGCACATGAGGCTTGGTTTATTCACATCATTGAGACCTCTTGTTGTTCAGCCTTTCTGCATAGACATGAGGCTTGGTTTATTCACACCATTGAGACTTCTTGTTGTTCAGCCTTTCTGCATAGACATTCAGTCCCCTTGGAGGCCAGGGACTGTTCTCAATGACGCCAATGAAAAATTCATTCAAAAAATTTAAAGTGCTATACATTGTATGTCTCTTCATATTACAAAAGGGCTTTCTAGTCTATGGTCTGAAAGCAGAATTTTGATCTTCAGTATTGATTTGGTAAATTTTCAAGTATTCTATTTGACCTTCCATAAAAGATGATGTATTGCTCTGTTTGAGTTGATATGTTATCGAGGTGGAAATCTGTTTGTCCTTCTTAAATAACCAAAGGGAAGAATGAACCTCCTGTATTATGGATAAATATAGTTCAATGGGACAAAAATAAGAGGAAGGAAATCAGTTTGGAAGTATTTTAAGACATCCTTTCTTTTCTGTTGTTAGTGTTTGATTCCCATTATTTTAATTGACTTAAATAATTAATATGTATCCAGTCTGATGCTTTGAATTATGTTTTTAAATTTCTTTCTTCATGTTCTTATGTACTTTCCATTTTTGAAAAAGGCTCTTGACTCCACCAGTGAGTACCCTGTTCCCAACGAACTATGTAAGCTATGCTTGCCATGGGAAACTGTCCCTCACCGAGAGCAAGCCCTGCTGCTCTGCAAGATGTGGCTGAAGATGCAAGAAGCAAAAAGCAAGAACAAAACAAGAGAAGGAGAATAAACCACCCAACAGCTATTACACATTATCCTGGGGAAAGGGGCTTCGGGAGGAAGGTGAGATGCTACAGAAGCCCTTCCAAGCGAATTGGTGGGAGTGATGGATAATTCCTCTCCAATCCAGAATTAGGGAAAGAAAAAGTGTACAGATGAACTTAGCAAAAAAGTTGTAGGAGCAAGTTTAGCCCCTCTAATTAAACTGAATGATCACTTCATAGGTTTGATTTTTCCCCCCATTAATCTGGTGAATAGTCCCTTGAATATCCCATGAAGTTCAGTGTGACTGGAGCTCAGTGTGAACCTGGATGGCTCAAGCAGCTCTGTCTAGCAGGTGGCAAGTGAAATGTCCTATATAATTTTGTATTTTTGCATGCAAATAATGAGAACCATTTTGCCAACCAGGAGATGGCTACTAGCAGAAATATTTAGTTTTTATGAAACAAAATTTAAAACAAGGAATAGCTTTTCTCTTTTTGCATTGACATACACCTGTGGCCATTTCTCAGGAGTGTTTTGAAAAATACAAAAGCTGCGCGTTCTTCTGGTAAAGTCTTTCCTACTGTTTTCATTTTCTACGCCTATTGTCTAAATAGCTCCTACCCACTGTTTTCATGCATCTAAAAGGCTGAGCGTGTGCAAGCCAGGTAACTGCTGGGACAAACCAGCACATTAGGCACCTGCAGATCCCACTAGAACAGACTCCGTACTTCCAGCCAAAACAGACTTAAAGGGGTGTGAATTATGTGTTGAATATTATTATTTTATTGACTTCCACTTGGGAACTGTCCATCAGAGCAAGACCACCTGAATGACTGCAGAGGCTTCGTGCTCCTGGCTGGTCTGAGAACCAGTGCAAAACGTCTGCCCAAGGACATGGGAACGTGAAACAGTATCAGTTAAAGAAATGGACTGTTGGTGTGCACAAGGTGTTGTAAAACCCATGCCTCAGAAATTTGTTAGTGATTCAAAGTAGATCAGGAGGGAAGTGACAGTAGTTGTTTCAGGCTCTAACACTGAACCATCATAAATTGGTCCAGAAAAACTAATCTGTTTTTCTCTCTCTATTTCTGTCTCGCACATCCGTGTGGTATTCCCTCCCACACACAGAGTCCTTGCTGCTGGTGGTGGCTAGGTAGGAAACACAACTGGAGATACCTTTGTGTGACAGATGGATGCAGCTGTAAATGTGTCACTGCTGAACCATCTGCACATGACTCACAACTGCTTGACTTGGGGGAAGTTTGGAAAGAAAATTCTTGGTACAATTAAGAAATAAAAGGCTTTTCTTTTTATGTTACTCCTCTCTCATTGCTTGGGTGCTCCACAGTTCTGGTTATTCTACATTTCAGGGGCAAAATGTGTGCTGAGGGAGGGTTCCCTTCTGAAGACAGCAATTTTTGTATGAAGTAATCTGAATGATGAAGTCCCATTTTTTGTTAGAATTTTGATATATGGGACGTTTGCTTTCCAGTGTTAATTTGCAGGTATTGTGAATTGTTTTGATATCTCAGTTGTTGCCCATTTTATGAAACAAATTAAATGTAAAAGGTCACCCAGATCATGAAGCTGTCATCTAGCATTTCAGATGTGAAAATTCTAAATATATTTTAGAATTATGTTTGGTGGTTCAGTTTTTTGGGTATTTTTGTTGGTTGGTTGCTTGCTTGTTAGTTTGTGGGGTTTTTTTCTTAATTTCGGCATAGGTGTAGTGCAGCTAGCTGCTTTGCAAATGTCTCTATGTTATTTGGCAAGGTACCTAAACACTGTCCAGTGCAAACCCATTTTTTCAGCTTACTGGGTCCCCAGAGCACAGGGGGCTGTTTGGCTCACAGTGTGTGGCCGCTAACAGTGGACACATATTTCTCAGGGAATAGGAAATGGCTATGGGGAAAAAAGATTTTCCTGTAGCGGGTGTGCTCCTAAACCAGCAGGTGTGACTGTAAAATACCTGGATCACATCTGAGTATGTATATCCGGCCAAGATGACTACGTGGGACCATAACAGAGCAACCCGACACTGCACACTCTTTCTCAAGTCTGAAAGACATGACTGGGGTCACCTCCTTTCTGTAAGTCCCACTGATGTCCACTTCGTCCTGCTGTTAGGATGGTCCATTGGTGATACTAGCTCACGCACAGGTAACAGAAAAAAAGTAGCTGCAGACCCATGCATCAGGTGAACGTGAACTCTTCTGCACAATCTTACACAAATAAAATGTGGCATATCCCATTTCAAGTTAGATATGTCCTTGAAACATTAAGGTCAATAGCAATATTGCTTTATGCTTCATGTGTGGTCAGTAGAGAGGAACAATCATCTGCAGGAGGCTGCTCTGGTCTTCACGTCTGAATGCCCTGCAGAAATACTTGTCTCTCTCCCTTGCCAGGCTCTTTGTTGCCAGTAATTTAGGTACTCCTTTCAAGAGATGATATTTCAAGAATCTGGAGGCCAACAAGATCACAAAACTTGAGGCACTGTTACAAGTGAGAATGCCAGTGAAAGCTTTCTGCAGTGCTCTCTGAAATATTTAGTATTTCGATGGCTGGTGTCTGAGAACTGCAAGTCTTGGTTTCTAAATGGCCAGATAAGACTTGGATAACTACTCCTGTATTTTAAATAAGGCATCATTCTCTTCCCCTGAAAAGTCTTTTCACACTGTTCTTTTTCTGACTTCGCTGGAAATGATCATCTGAGGTACTTCAGTAGAGGAACGAGAAGAATGGGGTGATAACTGTAACACATTTAATAGAAGATATGCTAGGTACCTGCTTCCCTCAGTGATTCGACTGTAGCTGTAAGAGCACACTCAGGAGACATTAGTTTCTCTGTACATCACTTTTGTACTACAGTATGTTAATGTTACATGTGATAGGTCATTTGAATAAACAGGATTTTATCTCAATAACTGTTCTTGAACAATTAATAGGAAGGTATTAATGGTTTGTTTGGCACATTACACTGCTTGCTGTATGCTTCTCATGTTGCGTGCATTAGGGAGTTGCTGAATCTGGCATGCTGGTGGAGGTCAAGCTGCCGCAGCTCCATGCCCCGTGTCCAGCCGGTAACGGGGCTGAGCACACATTCCCAGTAGGCACACAAAGAGCACATGTATACACCACATATATGCATATATACACAGCCAGCCACACAGAGAACACAGACAGGAACACTGAGAACTCACAGGGAGACAAACAGCACCAATCACAGAATCACAGAATGTTTGAGGTTGGAAGGGACTTCTGTGGGTCATCCAGTCCAACCCCCCTGCTGAAGCAGGGTCACCTAGAGCAGGCTGCACAGGACCTTGTTCAGGCAGGTCTTGAATATCTCCAGAGAAGGTGACTCCACAACCTCTCTGGGCAGCCTGTTCCAGTGCTCCGTCACCCTCAGAGTGACGAAGTTCTTCCTCATGTTCAGACGGAACTTCCTGTGCTTCAGTTTGTGCCCATTGCCCCTTGTCCTGTCACTGGGGACCACTGAAAAGAGTTTGGTCCCATCCTCCTGACACTCACTCTTAAGATATTTATAATCATTTATAAGGTCCCCTCTCAGCCTTCTCTACTTCAGGCTGAACAAGCCCAGCTCCCTCAGCCTCTCCTCGTAGGAGAGATGCTCTAGTCCCCTCACCATCCTTGTAGCCCTCCGCTGGACTCTATCCAGTAGCTCTTCATCTTTCTTGAAGTGGGGAGCCCAGAACTGGACACAGTACTCTAGATGAGGCCTCACTAGGGCAGAGTAGATGGGAAGGAGAATCTCCCTCGTCCTACTGGCCACACTCCTCTTGATGCACCCCAGGATGCCATCGGCCTTCTTGGCAGTCAGGGCCCACTGCTGGCTCATGGTCAACTGTCATCTACTGGCCTCATGTCCAATGGCCTCACCCTACTCCGCTCTCTGGCTGAGCAGGATGGAGGTCCACTAGTGAGAACATACATGTGCATACATGAGAGAGAACATACATGAGTGAGAACATACACTCAGGCACTCAGTCTGCCTGGCAACTGCCCTGTTTCTCACTCTTCCCAGCTGCTGGCAACTGGACATACAAGCTGCCAAGGCTGCAGCCCCACTCCAGTTGCGGGTACAGACCATCACACACACACTCATAATGTGTCCCACACCCCTCAGGTCTCTCATAGCCCCCCACAGTCATAGGGTGCTCTGGAGAGCCTTTCATCTGACTTGTGGTGCTGGGTGTCCCCTTGGCCTGTGGGGTGGAGGGTCCCCTTGGACAGCCCTGGGGGGGTCAGGCAGGGGACCCTGTCTCTGACCTGGCTTTTGGGGCTTCTCCGCCTGCCCACGTGCCTCTAGGCTCCCTAGTGTGTGCAGAGGTTGGCCTTTAATCACATAACCTAGCGGCATACAAACAGAAAACTCACTGTGCTAAGTGTAATGCACGAAGTGGCAGCATGCTTGTGGAAGACATCCCAACCTTGGCATGAATTAGGGAAACCAGGTCTCGCCTGTTCTGGATACCCACACTTCCAAAGCAGAACGTGCATCTGTGTACAGCCACCATGTGCAGTCCTGCAGGTGCCAGGAGCTGGGAATGGCCGTGGCAGTGGCCGCATCCCTCAGCAGTGATGCAGCCCCCGCCTCCTGCTCTGCATCCCCACACATGGGGCTCTGCCAGGCCCCGTGTGCCTGGGGTGGGTGGCAGGGCAGTGTGTGAGAGGCAGGCGCTGTACCGAAGGAGGCTGAAGAGTTTCAGTGACCAGGGTGTGAGATGGGACAGGTCTTCAAGGCTGAGGACGCATCCTCACCTGTGTTGTCATCCGTGCTCAATAAATAATCACCTACTGACCTCCTTTTAGCTCCCATTTCTTTGGTCATCACTCTGTCAGAGACTTCAATATGTGAGGATTTGCATAGACCATGCTAAGCAGAACTGATCAAATAATGAAAAAATAGTTTGGGAGACTGTTCACTGAACAAGAATCTGATTATCCCGTATCTGCCCTCTTATTATTCATTGCTTATATATGCTCCAACAGCTGAAAAAGCGGTGCATATAAATATTTTAAGCAAGCCAGTTTCAGGGTTCTACTCTTGACTACTAACATCAAGGAATTATTTTTTCATTCATATTTTGTTGGAGCAGAAGTAAGTTGTTCTTTAACAACAGGTTTTTGTAACAATATCTCTTCTACAGGTCCCGAAGTTCTGCCCATGTCAGAAGCATTATCTTTTCTTTCAATTCTGGTGCATAAGATCCATCCGGAAAACAGAAGCCACTTTCCAGCATTGCCAGATGAAATACTTGCAGTCATACCTCCAGTGACAAGGCAACATCAAGTGACTTTTTAAGTGACTAACCACAGAGCAGAAGTGCTTTGATTAAAACCAGCTTTGATTAAGCACTTGAATAGTCACTATGATCAATTTATGAATAATCCAGGGATCAAAGAGAATCATGAATACGATTGGTTGAAGCCTTCCAAGTAACAAAAGTATCTGTATGAAGCAGGATCAGGGACAATTTGTGAACAGAGAAGAGTGTTAAATCTGTCAGTTAACAGTTTATAGTGAGTAACATGACCAGCTCCAATAGTGGAGGAGAAGGGACAGAGCTCTTTCAAAACAGAAACTCCTCTTTTTCTGCAAGATCTGAGAGACATCTAAGCGAGTTGCCTTAAAAAGCGTGGTTGAAACAACCCCCTGCAGAATGTATCAGTACTGCTAGCAATGCTGGCAGCTGATGGGAGTTCCTGAGCAGAGGTCAGGAGTACATAGCTGTGCTCCAGCGAAGAGCCACAGGGCAGAGCTGCCAGGGCTTCCGCAGCAGTCCCACGAAGGCTCTGGCAGGTCGTGGGGCTGTCCCTGAGCCCAGGGGACAGTAATGTGAGGCTTTTGGGGATTCGCTTGGGTTTGCCTGGACTGCATTCACCCGGATTTCATTCACCCTTAGTCAGCGTGCTCTTTCTTCCCTGTGCTCTTCCTCCAGTCTTATCTGGGATTCAGGGGTAATGATTAGTAATAAAACTAACATGTTAGTGACTGAATTCCCTTGTACAAACACCTCGGACATTTCCATTGTCATACGACAGCACAGGACACCCAGTGCAGTATGCAGATGAGAAAATCATGGACAGAGCAGTGTGTGTGGGACAGAGGCAGAGGTGAGGCATTTCTGACTTCTGAGTTGATTTTCAAATGGGTCTGTGTACCTGGACTACCCACAAACAATATTGACAAAACTTTCTTTCTTTGCAAAAAAAGCCCTTCTCACTCTAACAGGAAACACACAACCAGCTAAAGAATGAAAACACAACACCAACACCGATCAACAGATCATCCCAAAGAAACAACAGAAATCCCATCCCAAACCCTCCCCAGCGCAAGTTTTACCCCAGAAAGGGAGGAGAGCCAGAGACACCACAAAGGCCATTAGGGCATAGTTTCTGGCATACGCAAGCATGCAAATAACAGCTCATGAGGTCTGAAATTGCCAGCAGGTATCTCTGGATGACACCAGACACTACTGAATGCACAATACTTCCGGAGGAAAGCGTATAATTACAGAAGAAATATGTTCCAAGATAGATCCCTGGCAGGACTTTGAAATTACTTAGCACTGGAAACGTTGTAAGTATTTAGTCACTGAAACAAAAGCCTCAGGTCAGATGTCTAAGATGCCTTTGGGAGGTGCAACTGTATGAGGTTAGGAAGCAAAAGTAAATCACTGGTCAGCAGATATAAACAGATTGCTTTGGACCATGCCAGGACAGTTTCCCTGCTCTGTCACAAATCTGGGATGAGCTCTTGTTTTTATTGTAAGTTTTGTCTTTTCAAGCTCTAGGTTCAAAGTTTGCAATCGTAGTTTTGTCAGAACCGAAAAGTCTGGAAAAAATATAGCTAAAGTTCCTGTTTCCAGAGACTGTAAGAATCAGTTGCTTTTTTATTTCTGTACAATGTCTTTCAGTCTCTGAACAGTTAGTCACATGTTCCAGCCAAGGCTAATTGTACCTTGACAAAAGGTTTTCATTAGAGGCAAGGATAAATGGCTGCTTAGCCTCTTGTTTGTCTCCACAGATGCAGCCAAGCTGCCTTTCACTAGGCTCTTTACAGACTTCCACCAAGGCCTCTTTGGCTGCTACTTTGTCTCTTCTCCTAATGAATCCTGCCCTGCACTTGGGTCCTGTATTTACAAACCGTCTCATTCTGCTTAGTGGCAGTCCTTTCCCCTCAATTAAAATGTGTGAGATTGCTGAGCATGAAGTGTTGCTGAATTTGTGCTACTTTTCAAAAATCCTTGTTAAAAGTAGAATGCAAGAGTTAAAAGAATTGATGCATTATTTAGACTGAAAACTATTAGAAAAGGAGCGTGAGACGGTGTGGTAAAGAGCCTGCTGATGGTTCCCAATGTAAGTGACCACCCAGTCCCCGTGGGACGGGGGACCGCTGGGGAAGCAGCGCAGTGCAGGCAGCTCCGCTCCTTCTGCGAGCATCTATGAGAAAAGTTCTTAGCAGGATGTCTGAGGATACGGACAAAACAAGGAGGGATTGCTCAAGGACTGACCTGGAGTTACACATCTACACCAGCAATACCACCATCACTGTGGTGGTTCTGCGGCTCGTCTCCTGCCCCTCTTGTTCACACACACCCTGGGTAGCTGCAGTCTCCCCTGCAAGCGTAACCTGGCTCGCACAAGAGAGGAAATTAATGATGCTGGGATATGCTGCACCATGGCATTGTACTGCATGTTTGCCTTACAGTAGTAAAAGCTGCATAAACTTAGCTCACATTGTTCAAAACCTGAGAGTAGTTACAACATGCTTTTCTAGTCAGAAAACTAGAATGCAAAAGCGAACAGAAAAGATCTCCTAGACTTCAGGAGCAGGTACATGACTTTTTTTCCAGATACAGGAAGAAACAGAAATGACTGGGTTCACAGAATCACAGAATCACAGAATGGTAGGGGTTGAAAGGGACCTCTGTGGGTCATCTAGTCCAACCCCCCTGCCGAAGCAGGGTCGCCTACAGTAGGCTGCACAGGACCTTGTCCAGGCGGGTCTTGAATATCTCCAGAGAAGGAGACTCCACAACCTCCCTGGGCAACCTGTTCCAGTGCTCTGTCACCCTCAGAGTGAAGAAGTTCTTCCTCATGTTCAGACGGAACTTCCTGTGCCTCAGTTTGTGCCCATTGCCCCTTGTCCTGTCGCTGGGCACCACTGAAAAGAGTCTGGCCCCATC
>Ga0065711_1034295_pt1 | contig 24016 bp, 7 predicted proteins | sample Hoacrofraction12_FD_59098 | JGI IMG/M metagenome (GOLD analysis project Ga0065711, IMG submission 59098) | Hoatzin crop microbial communities from Cojedes, Venezuela - Epithelial fraction 12 v2 (version 2) | ecosystem: Host-associated > Birds > Digestive system > Esophagus > Crop | place... | reverse complement strand
AGCATCTCTCCTATGAGGAGAGGCTGAGGGAGCTGGGCTTGTTCAGCCTGAAGAAGAGAAGGCTGCGAGGGGACCTAATAAATGCTTATAAATATCTGAAGGGTGGGTGTCAGGAGGATGGGGCCAGACTGTTTTCAGTGGTGCCCAGTGACAGGACAAGGGGCAATGGGCACAAGCTGAAGCACAGGAAGTTCCGTCTGAAAACGAGGAAGAACTTCTTCCCTCTGAGGGTGACGGAGCACTGGAACGTGCTGCCCAGGGAGGTTGTGGAGTCTCCTTCTCTGGAGAGATTCAAGACCCGCCTGGACAGGGTCCTGTGCAGCCTGCTGTAGGTGTCCCTGGTTCAGGAGGAAGGCTGGACTAGATGACTCACAGAGGTCCCTTCCAACCCCTAGAATTCTGTGATTCTATATCAGAGAACGCTAGGTTTATGCCCAAAAATCAGGGGATGGTACCTCCTTCTCAGGGAAATCAATGAGTCACTGAGATCTAGCAAACTGAGTGTGGATGCATGGATATGAGGGAGTAAGCAGGACTGGGACCTAAACAAGTTCCTCTGTTGTTAAGCAGTAGCTCTGCTTTCAGCTCTTTCAAGTTTTCCTGTTTCCAAGGAAAGATCTTAAAAATGAAACCATGTCTGCCTGTTTTAACTATCCTAGAAAAACATGCAGAGAGCCTTATATCATGCAAGACGTGTGGGATCCATCCAGCTGCACAGTGAAGCCTTTCCCTTAAAGGAAGTCCCTAATTCCCTCTCTACACAGAAAAAAGATGCTGGACATCTTGGAAGCTCCCTGATGGACAATATGTCCTCTTGCATGAAGGAGTTTGGAAGGTCAAGCTGGTGATTGCAGATCTCTTTCTCGACCCCTCCAGAAACATGTCTCTTCACTGATTTTTGCAGAATTCTTGTTAGGAAGACTGCCTCATTAAGGACCTACATAGTAATTGGATGCATGAGATAGGAGGACTGAAACCTGCAGTACTGGTTAAAATAGTGACAATACTTTACATTGTTGACCATTCCAGTATTCTTTGGTATAGGCTGATGAAGCATCATATTACAATACACATTCTTCTCTGCATAACTCATGATGGATTTGGCCAAATAGGCCATTTACATTGCACAGGAGAAGAGCCAAGGGAATTATCTTTTTCATGAGACTTCAACCACTACGTACCTGCATGCATTTTACACACACAAGTAAATGTTTTAGATAATTTCTTGTTTCTTTTTTCTTTACGTGGAAGTCTGTTATGAAATACAAGAATATTGCAGCCATTCTGATTGTGGTGACCTTGGGAATAGGTCTTGATTTAGAACAACTTATTTTTTCAGCATGGTTTTACAAGACCCAACAGTATTTTAGCAGCCACTGAAGATAAAGACAGGTGGATATATTTTTCCTAGTAGACACCTAACAAAAGGGAGTGAGAAAGGTGAAATAGTTAAAAATTAAATAGACCCCCACATCATGAAAGAGGAATACAGCAATATGTTATTCTCTTGGTAGTTCCGTTTGACTGAGAGCAAACCAACATGACAGGACTAAGATTGTGAAAGCATTGCATAAAGCCCGACTTCGTGTATTTCTTGTTCAGAGTGGAAGGTTCAATGACTGCTGTTGTAGTCATACGGGAACTTCAGTGAGAAGAGATCATTACACATGAAAAAAATACAGGACTCCCGACAAAGGCCTGCTTACCCTATACTGAAGTCTTGCAAATCTGTGATCTGAATAAATATTTTTAGCATAACTGCTATTATTTCTTTATGTAGACTTTGGAATTAAATTACTTTTCTGCTGTGACTATTGCACTATGAAATGGAATATTCCTTTGCAGACTAAGTTATAAATGTTATTCCTTAATATATACTTAGAGATATGTCACGAAAAGCATGTCAGCTGAAGCTTTAATAATACAATAGACATAATGAAAAGTAATTGCTCACTTACAAGCTTATTTTTTTCATTTTTACCCATGTTGAGACTGTAATCTTATTCACATTTCCCCTAAGCTGTTACCACTGAAAGTAGTACTCTGCTTTCCTTGTCCACATCCTCTTGTTAGATCATTTTCAACACAGTATTCTCTCAGCTGTGCTTTTTTGTAGGGGTATGTGATGAACAACAGGTTTTATAGGCAGGAAAAAGTGACCGGGCAAGTGCTGAAGCTGACACTGCCTGTGAGAGAAATGTCCCTGGAAACACAACTGAAGAACACAGAATTGCAGTGAGTCAGCTTCTGTTCTTCTTTCAGGCAACAGTAAACGGCAACTAACACCGTCCTCACATTCAGAGTGATCTCAACACACTTTGTTTTTCCTTGTCTTTGCTATGGAAAACATCCTTATACTTGTTCCCTTACTATATTTCATGTGATCTACGACGGTTTTCTGCTGAGGACTGGTGCCTTGTTGAAACATGTTAGCTTGATCACCTGATACAGTTACATGATCAAAAGCACTACTTTACCACACATTACTATTGCAAGTTAGTCTGAAAATGGCCTTTCAAATGCAGGAAGATGTAGAAGACAGAATCCATCCAGTTACTTAGAAATAAATAGCTTCTAAAAGGAAAGAGGAAAAGACTAAGCTACAGAAGAAAATGTCAAAAATATTGTGCTGAACTGGAAATTTTCAGTCTTGATAGGAAACATTTTTGATTTAATGAAATTGGGAGGAGAAAAGAGAAAACACCTCTAAAAGTAAATCAAGAAGAGAATCATTTGCTAATTAAAGTGACTGAAAAGGGGTTACTTGACTCTACAGACATACATTAATATGCTTAACTTTCTATTTATGATCAGGGATCTGAGTATGAATATGCTTAGATTTGGACTGGGAGATGAATTATGGTGTGGGGAAACACAGTTATGAGAAGATAATGGTATATTTCATGGTACTACTGAAAGATTTCCTTTCTTTTGTCCACTTCTCCTATATTTCCGTATAAATCTGCTCTTTGGTGGCATAGCTGGGCCTTGAAGTCTCAGTTTGGCAAAAACCCAAATACCTGCTCATATTTAGGCTTTCCAGCCATCCTTTGGACATCATCAGGTCTCTCTTTTTTCAAAACACATGTGAGTTTATCATATTCTTGGATGAGAGCCTTAGTAAGCACCAGGATTTCTGTTGGGGTAGCCTTGTTAATTTTTAAAGATTAAATTACAACCAGGTGCTCATTCTCTTCTCCAGAACAGAGCTGTTGCAATCTGACACAACACCTTGAGCTCCGGTGTCATGGCATTCATTTGTCACCTTACAAAGCAACATCACCTCATGGTAAGCAGCACAGTGTCAAAATGTATCTTTCTGGGAGGCAAGATCAGACTGCCAAATCATTGTCAGTATCCTTAGTTTAGGAAGTTTTAAAACACCTCACTGATAACGAAAGTGTAATGTGCATTGCTTTACTGGTTTGTAGAGAACAACTATAAATTTCAAGTCCTTAGCCAACCTTTTCCTGAATATCCTTCCTGCTAAAGAGGTAAATCCAGCTGACAACTCCCCAAAAGACATGTCTTGGTGTTCTGTGTCATTCCTTAGTTTTGGTCAAAGGAAAAACTATCTTACCCCAACAGGGATATGGTTTTCAATACATATATTAATTTAACAGAGAAATAAACAAAAAAATGCAACTGCAATATTGCATAAATTCTCTTGTTTCAGCCTGTTATATACTAAAAAATGAAAGAATGCCTTCCACAAACTAAGCTGGCATCTTCAAATCTCTAAAGACCCTACAGGACATAACTCCCAGTTTAAGCTTGATGAGTCAGAAAAGAAGGCAGCTGCCTTAAGGAAGAGGGAGCCATAACTACAGGGAAATGGCCAGTAACGTCAACATTTTCCAAAGGAAATTATTCATGAGAATTATTACCTAGATGTATCTAATAGCAAATTCTAACTCCACCAACAATAAGAATTAATAACAATTCTAGATGACTTTGGAATTATCTGTTTTAACCAATCCTTATTTTTGGCCTTAACCTATTATTAGAATACACACAAATAACTGTACAAATGTGAATCATGTTTTTATGTTAATTCATCCCTACTTTTACTATACTATTTAAAATTATTTTAGTCTTTACACAAGAGTGAAGTTTATTAGTTTGCACAGTTTTTTGAGAAAGTAAAATGTTCTTGGTGAATTCATTTTCCAATCCAGAACATTTGGACCTACAGAAAAGGTCAGCCTTGAGCAAAGGCTTTGATGTGGCTCTTGAATTTCCAGGAAAGACATCTGCAAGAGCAGGTCCTGAAACTCTGTAGTATTTGCTATCCAGTTTAATGATCTGAAAGTCTGTGCTGAATCAGAGGCAGAAATGTTAAAGTAATTACACTGGAAAGTCAATTTAATGAATGCCCAATATGTGAAAGCATTATTTCTGTAATCTTTTCTATTGTCCAATTTATCATTTTTATTGTTCATTTACCTATGTTATATAGTTCTGGTATGAATTATATTCTCTAATATTCGTTTTTCTTCAATATGACTTGTTAGATAGCTAGTGAAAAGATCCTCTTTAAAGAGACACCTTTGTACTTGAGAAACTTTGAAATACAATACACCTAAATATAAATCCATTCCAGTCTCATGATTTTTGGAAAAATTCGCATGCTCCTTACTATAATTGTCAGAAATATTTGTTTAAACATGGACTTTAGTCTCCACCATTTTTCCAATTTTCCTTTTGGTTTGAAAGCATGGTAGTATTACTTCCTGTATCTAGTGTGAGGCCTTGATTCTGGAAAAGTTGTCTTTATTCATAGATTTATTTATACCAGTAGTTCCTCAACTACTTAAGTGAAACGTGAGATTTGTGATAATGCACACAAACAGGATTGCTGACAACATCTAGTCCTAATACAACATGTCCATATGATACAAATGCAATAGTCTTGACTAAATTCAGGTTTAAAACAAATTTGCTGGTAGAGAAAATGAATGTCTTTAGGTTTACAGGAAATAGGAAAGAAAACCCTTCGTTCATTATACTACGAGTCAGAAATCACATTTGGAAGAAGATAGTTGAAAGAGCCTTGAGTGTTTAGGAATTACTGTATAAATTCTGAAGTTACATTTTTCTGTGATGAAGTTCTCTCTGGTATTTATAAAAAATCCCTCCCTTAGAAATCTTGAACTGTAATAATTAATTTTATGCTGGGCACATAGTAAAGGAGAACAGACTTCTGCACATTTGCATTTTAAGAGTTTACCCAGCTACTCAGTCTGAAATGGATTGATGAGTAGATGCCAAAGGGTAAGCAGGCAAGGTGCAACTGTTAAGAAGATGGCATTGGAAAATAGGTAAAATGAAACATTAGTGGAACAACAACCAGGAGAAAATGGGAAGAAAAAAGATGAAGACTATGAATATTTTGAGATCCACAGGGTTCTTTTCCTCTCGTGGAGTGACTGAAGCATGGCCACACACTGCCTTTACAGCCACTACAAAGGCCTTACGGTAACTGGCACGACCTCTGTCTCCCAGGGGGAAATCAGAGGGTACTTATAACTACTGTGTATTGCCGTGGTGCAACCTCTCCCCAGGAGGACTCTGCACATCCACAAGAAAAGAAGTGAAACTGATCTGCATCCAGTCAGAGAACCAGGGACTGTCTGGCACATTCTTAAGAGGTGAAGAGGTTAGGTCTTATTCCTACAAGTTAAACATGCCAATTTTAAGGCCAGCTTGACGGTGACAATAGTGATCAAAGGTTCTGAGGCTGTGCCAAACGGAAAGATTTAATACAACAAAGAGCATACAGGGCACGTCATGAGATGAAGAGGAACATTTTTGCACGGATGTGCACGATTGCTGACTTTGGCATTTCTTGGCAAGATGAATTCTGTGAACTCAAACCCTGCCCAATATTGGCTTTACAAAAGGACATCCTTATGCGTGAAATACTGTTGGTATGAAAAACCACCAAGACCAGTTTCTCCCTCTTCTTTCAGCTATGGCATACTTCAGGCCCTGGTTATCTGCTCCATCTGCATGGCAATCTTATGCAACTCACGTGCAGAAGAAAGAGAAATTTAAACCTTCAAGACATTGATCTTACCAGTAAATATTCTACTACGAACAAAAATTCACGATCCAGAAATGTGAAGGGTTCATTCACACACACATGGGACAAATAAAGACTTAGTGGGAATTGGTTTACAATCCTTGTGGACTCCTGTAGAGCTAATAAGTCAAGAAATACCACTTGAATAGAATCATATGATAATCACATGATTATATTTTTTGATACATTGCATAGTGCTTAAGTACAAAAATAAAAATGCATTTAGAGCTTAGGCTGTCCTTTATTGTATCAAATTAAATCGGATTTAATGCCTATTTGTGTGTCATGCAGATCAGATCCATTTGTAGAAAACTGTACAGTGTGGAGCTGGTTGAAATGAATGAATAGCTTTCTCATTACTTCACCCTATTCTGTTGTCTCTTTTCCTGTCCTTTGTAATGTAATGGAGGACAGCTGTGCCAGTGAAGTGAATATTAACTAACCTCAGCACCTCAACAGATTTTGACTTTAATCCCTGCAAACACCACTAAAATCAAAATTTAATTACAGTAAGCGTAGTTGTGTTAATGCCTGAAAAATATTTAACAATTAGTCGTTGGCTTAATTAAGCAAACTGTCTTTCACAAAACAACCTGAAAAGTTTTTAACTATGTTTTATCTCTCAGACTAATTAGTCTGATGTAAGCTTACAACACTTCATTTACTGTTACTGAGTCTGCTGTGCTACTGATCCATTTGCTGGGACTTAACAGTCTTTAATGGAGGAGAAGTTCTTAAAAGAAAAAATAAACATTCAGTGAGCTCCACTACCGCTTACAAATAAAAATGCTTTCTAGTAAGCCAGGAATTTTCATTGGTTTTCCACTCATATGAAGTTGCATAATTTAAGATATCTTAGCTACGATCGTGTTATTTACATGTGTTCAGTATGTGTTGAATAACAAGCAAGTTAGGGCACAGCCATGCCTATCAGAGGACAATGCCTTGCACATTCAGACCATAAAAAGATGATTATATCTAAGCTTAGTGCAAAGGCTCAGCCCTCCATGGTCTGATTCAGGTATTCGTTTTTCAAATCTCTGAAAAAACCCAAGAACTACAGTGTAAAAGGTGGCTTATAGCTGACTTTTTGACAATTAAGTCTTATCACTTCAATTAACATGATGTTGCTTTGATCTTGTTTGTTTGTACTGTTATGATACAAGATCCATAACTGTGTGGATTTTACTAAAGCTGCATTCCTGAATACCTGTAATTACCGATCAGTTCTGTTTGCTTTCTGAGAACATAAGAATTGCAAGAAATTCCTTTAAAATGTGGTTTGAATTATAACATTGCCATCCAATAGCCTAGAAAAAAATATTGTTCAACAATTAAAAGAGCAAGATACACTACTTCAGTATTTGAAATATTGATTTGATGACATATTTCTACATTCTGCACTGGCTAGCATAGATTCAGTTAGTAGTGATGGCAGATATTTGCCTGAGGATATTGAACTATGTGCATTTTCAACTTTTCAGGATAAAGTCTTGCAGTTCTTTACCTCCACACCTAATGAGTACAAAATTAATCCATACATTTATGAAGTGTATAAATATGTTTTGGAGGAGTGAGTATAACCATCTTAACAAGAAGGGTGAACACTGTCGACACAGAAAACAGATTAGTGAATCTTTTTCATCCTTAAAAGCAACCCCAGGCAACACCTGGAAATTCATAGCGCTCAGTTTGAATGTACTGCAGAACCTTTTGAAAAAGGTTTATCACGCACATAAGCATATTACACTCAAATTATCCAGAAAAGTAGAGAAGGAAGGTTTACTGCTGAACTAGCTAGATAGTAAGTAAAATGTGTTCAAAAAATTAGATCACCTAAATCCAAATATACAAAACTGAGATACAAAACTGATTAAGACTATTCTAAATTACAATGTTTTATCCCTTTCACATGCCTGTCTGTCACTGGGATTTGCAGGAACATGGTCTAGCTCTCTGCTTTCTGCTAAGGACAAATGTTATGCAGTATAGCTGAATTATTTGTTTCAATCAAATACCTGTATTTTCCTCCATACACATATGGCTTTTTCCATTTTAAAGCAGTTGGTTTAGTAAAAGCTCTCTTTAGTGCCAAAGACAAAAGATATAAGAATGAAAACAATGAGAAACGGAATGTCTGAAAGAAAATGATGCATAGTTTGGTACAATTCAACATAATTGGCAACCTTTGCTTCTGGGGCTCATGGCTGATTCAGGATGGAGATTAAATTACCATTCATAATACTGGAGAGGTGGTCCATTCAAGTCATGGTTTAAATACTGAATGTTGACTGAAAAATGCAGAGGAGCACCTGGGAACAGTGTAAATCCTTTTCTGGGAGTAATTTAACTTATTATGAAGGAGGAAAAAAAAGCTACATTGCAAAGCTGACAGAGGTGTAAAATTTCTTTCAGCTATCATAAAAAAAATGTGTTTTTAAATGCTTTGCTTGACATTTAGATGGACTTCAAATGCTTCTGTCAGTATCATCATGTAAAGTAACTATCTCTCTGTGAATGTACACCTGCATTGCTGTTCAGCATATGTATTTTTACCATCAAATTCCATTCTTCCAGAATGTTTTCTCATGGAAGAATGCATAACAATTCTCCTTAATGATACAAATAATCCACTTATGATGGTCTATTACACATCTTCTTTTCCAAAAACAATTATGCTTTTGGGTTCTTTTGTCAGATGCTGAGAATTTCGTAATGGTATAAAACACTTAAAGGGTCTTGGAATCTTACTGTACAAGAGCAACACATTTGTTAAAAACCAAGCAAAACTTGATCAAATTTTATTCATCTCAGATCTGCTGCCACAATTTTCACAACAAAAGCTACCTTCCACTAATTTTACCGAAATCTCATGGTACAAGCCCTAGGTTTTACCTTCTAGTAGGAAACACACACGTAAATCTTGGGATTAGAGCTTAGAAGGAAGTTAATGAACTAGGATTTTTTTCCTGCTTTTGCTATAATCATTACAAAGCTGCTGAAATTTCAAAGCTGAGGACAAAAAAATTGATTGCGTCTGTATGTACATGTACTTACACATGTAAGTGCTTAAAAGTGAAATCCTGTCTTCTATAGGACTTGAGATATTCTTGCTGAACTTGAAGGGAAATGTATGTGTATGTCTGAGGAAAAAAAGTCATCCCTTCCTTATGTTCGCTGGCATATTTATGTGAAGTTATAGCCAGAAGCACAACTTGTGTAAGTTAGCATATCTCTCTTAAATCATTATGCTAAAATATAAAGCAGGGAATCTTTGCCACATTCATGTGCTGGAGTATTGTCATATGGATGACCATAAATGGCTCCTTCCTGACCTGCATGCAAAGGAGAGTACCCTGCAAAAGTTGGAAAGTAGAAGGACTTCATTAGGATTATACGGAGATACCTCGGTATCCATTTGGGTAGAGCTCTCTAAGTCTCATGAGTGTGCAGTTGCTTTGATATCCAGGATTTATATTTGATCCCTGGTCAAATTTTCAGACTTGTAATGCTCCAGCTTTTGCTGGGATGGATGTGTGTATGTTCACAGGTTGTACAACTGATACTCTATTTTAACCCTCAGCCCTACTTGCCATATCATTTCCTAAATGAGGAAAGAAGAGCCATATAGCTCTTTAGATTTGAGTTTAAACAAAACCTAGGCAACCAACCTGCCTCTGTAACATCTTCCTTCTCCTATCTTGCTCTTCTTCCCCAGCTGAATACGTTCCCTAGCTGTTGATCAACTTGTAGGTTGCAGTCTAATAAAAACTGTGCTAGAACAGAACATGAGTTTTCCACTTCTTTATCTTTTCAATTAATAGTCAGCTGTAAATCCCACTTTCCTTTTCTAACAGGTATGATTTCTTCTACAATATTACAGTAAAGAAAAAAACACTCTAGATTTTAAATAGTCCTGAAAGAATATAGCACATGTTGACAACAATTAGCTAATCTGTGTCTGTATCTGAGGAGAATTTTGTTACAGAAAACACATAAATAAATCTATTTAGTTCTCCTTTTCCGTGTTTTTTTTTTTCTTATTTCTCTGGCATTTGCCAGCTGGCCAAATGAGTCTTTGGTTCACACATATGTATGCTAACACAAGTAATTTTAAAAAAAATTCTGGATCTTTGCAACCTGGCAAATATATCTGAATAATAATAATGAACAATATCCTGAAATCTTAATAAAGCCGGCTGCGAACACCAATGATAGAAGTCATTTAAATGTGTGCTTAACATGAAGAAAGAGACCAAAGGAAGCGAAAAAAATGTTGCAAAATTTGAACAAAAGTTGGCAGCCTTCAAATGTCTTACAGAAAGCTAGGCTGAAATGATACGTGTTTACACATTCACTTTGCATCTTAGAATTAAATCTGTCTAGTCGTGCAGTCTGCAGATGTAATAGGAGGTTTTGATGACTTTTGCAAAACATTAAGTAGTAATTAGGAGAGCTTCCAAACCTACTCAGCAAATTAATAGATCTAGGAAACTCATATTGGATTTGGCTTATATTTTCTTGCTGTGATCATTTTTTGTAAATATACCAGGCTTTCGCGAATGATACAAATCAATTTAATATATAGCAGAATGAGTTTAATGCTACAACAATAATGTTATAAAGTGGATCATAGTGAAAGCTACAACTTTTTCCATCACTCTCTGTATCCGCAAAGTCAAAATCACATTTTTTCCCAAGTTTGACATGTTTGAAAAAGTCATTTTTCACAAATGTTTTCCTTGTTAACTAGTGACCTTGTTACTAGTCAAAACTAGCTGTTCTCTTGTGCTGCACGATTGAATCATTATGCATTATTTCTTGCCTATTTTTTTTCTGTCATTCAGGAGAGCTCTTTATAATAAATGGGATACCAATAAAATGCTTACATTAGCTGACATCATACTTCTGGCCTCTCTGACAAAAATTCCCTTTACCCATTTTTAAATTGGTTATCAAGAAAAATAAGGAGTGGAGGTTTTATTGTACATGAATTGTACTTACCTGTGGCATGGAGTGTCTTTAAAAAATGTGGACTGTGTATTAAGTTACGGAACAAATACTACCATGATCCTTTGAAGTTAATTCCCTGATAACATCTGAAAACACAGTGAAACTGTAAGTGGCAAAGTATGTTATTACACTGGTGTTTAGAACGTGTCATGTCCCATTATTATCAAGACTTTCAGGGATCTTAACGCTGTGTCTATGACATGATCCTGGGATCAACAACACCGTGTTTTTGAAGCAACACTTTAGTCTCAGACAAAATGAACTTCAATGGGTTTAGGAGGGTGCCAGCCTCCTTGGAGGTGTTTCTGCAAGATGGAAGTCAAAGAAAGGAAATTAAAGAAAGCTATAACAGAATTAAAACTTATTGTAGCTGATTGTGTTTCCTCTGTTATCAGAAAGGGCTCAAAAACATGTGCCATGTTGAACACGGCATGAGAAAAGATGGAGTGAATAGTCTTGACTAATAAGGCCTATTCAGCTTCTGCTTGAATGAGAACTGTATATGTCTTTAAAATTATAATTTGGTATATTCCATTGATTTCTGAGCCTTCTCAATTCTTCTCCAAGCAGACGCACAGAAAGACCAATAAGGTTATTTGTACTGGGCAAAATGGAATCTTTTACAGTCTATTTTCACAAATCAACAAATCTCCCAGTATACTTTCTAATGTCATTTCCAGACAGTTTTTGTGCAAATAGAGTATCTGAATTTACAAATATCCTGTCTTTGATATCTTGAGAAATTTAAGATAAAGCAATAATTCAAGAGTAAAAGCAGTAACCCCCAGTATCATTATATTTTTACCTCTTTCCAGCTGATTGTATGAAAAAACAGCTTATATGCAATATAATTTTTCAGAGTTACAAATCATCCCATGTTAGTTCTTTCAATGCTAGAGTGAGAGTATAAACTCTGTCGGAAAATACAAACAGAATCCAGTTTAAACTCAACTTGGAGGTGGCCATATTGATATATTCAAATTTTTATTAGTATGGAAGTAAATCCAAAATATAACATGATGGAAAATAAACTTAGAGCTCACATAACCTGTGTGCAATCATGAGGAAATGTGTTGATATACTTTGCACTAAAGATGCTGTAATTTGTAGTTTTGATTCAGAAACTGCATTCATGTCATTCAAATTAAGCTCTATATCAATAAGACATATATTGCTGTGGTTTAGACTACTGCATCTTGGATGTGATCAGTCTATTTGCATAACTCCCACTAAAAGTGCTTGTGTCATGGAACAGTTAGGTGGGAAATGGCTGCCTTGAATGTGAGAGACAACCCAATCTGTTGCAAAACCATAGGGATTAAGGCAGGAGCAGAGGGACAGGAAAGAGCAACATGCAAAGACACATCCTTTGAATTTGCACTTAACAGCTCCTGGTGTGGAAAACTTGGCATTAATAATATAAGGGGACAGAAGACATTCTGTTAAATCAAGGTCTCAGAAGTTTCAGTTTCTGGGCAATACAGCCTAGTATCTTTTTCCTCCACAAATTTCCCAGGCTTAAATCTTTCTGGGCTCAGGTTTTGAATGCATTATGTGAGTTACATCCTTTTGATGAATTTCTCTAGCCTGTTGATTTCAGACTGGATCCAATGAATGAAACATTATGTGAAACCAAGAGACTGACACTGACAGCGGACAGCAGTCTATGTGATCCTAAGACACAGATACAAGGTCAAAGAAGAGAAAAGAATACCTTTATGTCAATGCTGAGAGCGTCATCCAGGAAGATGGACAGGTGGATTCTGCAAATGTCAAACTGTACTCATCACTAAGGTGCATACATGACTAGAGAGTGGTTTGAATGCTGTGCGATTGTTTTCCACATCATTAAAAAAACACCTCAACAGTAGAGGTAACAAATATACCAAAGTGACCATGAATACTACTAATATTAAAGTCATGACGAATATGGATTTTGATCACAAAGAACACAAGTCTTAAATACACTCAGTCCATATTTCATGTGTGGAGAACTGTATTTCCTTGTATGTTAATCTACTGCCTTTTGTCAAGTTATTTTGTCAGATTTTGTATTGACTGCACAGTGTTACGGTGCAACTAACTGCTGGGTATGGAAATATAGTGCTGGAAGTGTGCTTCATTAACTGTTTCAGGCAGCTCAAATCACAGACTAGTACAGGCTACTTAGGCATTGAGTCCAGTGGTCTGCAGGCAGCTTCCTGAAACGCCCTAGGAATGTGCATCTTTCTTGCTCCCCACAAGCAAAGGCTTTTCGTAACATGATATTTAGGTCATCATTAACAACAACAACAGCAACAAATCTACAAGAGATCAGCACCAAGAATGACCAATATGTCACAGGTGACGAAAATGAGAAAGATAATACCATTTTCCAAGGTCCCCAAAATAACCAAGAGACCACTAGATAAATTTGAATGTGAGGCAGTAAGTAGGTGAAGCATTGTGCTTCAAAGCAAGCCAGAGAAATCCCAAAGCACCCAACCAATTCTTTTTGAGAAAAGATCCCTCCTTGTCTTGAAATCTTGCTCAAACCCTGAGGGAGTTTTGACCCTCTTAGGAATACCAATACACCGTCTCTGTCCAAGATAAATTTCTGGTGCAAAAGAGGAAAAACATATCCTCCTGGAAATAAAACTCTGTATCAGGAGATATGGGGTAGGACAGAGAGGAAGAGAAAGAGAAAAAAAGAAATGAGAAGAACAGAATTCTTTTTTTGCTGCCATGGGCAACAGAAAAATCTATAGAGTAAATACCTCTCAAAGGCAATCATCTGTGATCAAGACTTTATCGCTCTCTACAACTACCTGAAAGGAGGTTGTAGAGAGGCGGGTGTTGGTCTCTTCTCCCAAGTAACTAGTGATAGGAAGAGAGAAATGGCCTCAAGTTGCATCAGGGGAGATTCTGATTGGATATTTAGAAAAATTTCTTTACTGAAAGAGTGTTCAAGCATTGGAACAGGGTTACCAGGGAAGTGGTGGAGTCCCCATCCCTGGAGGTGTTTAAAAAAGATGCAGACATGGCCCTTCAGGACATGGTTTAGTAGGCGTGGTGGTATTGGGTTGACTGTTTGACTTGATGATCTTAGAGGTCTTTTCCAACCCTAATAATTCTATGACTCTAAGATTCTTTTCAAAATGCTCTAGAGATGCCAGCAAATCTGTCCATCTAGTGGAAAATAAGTGCTAAAATGTCCTCAGAGTGATTTTGCTGCCCTCTAATACCATGAGGGCTTCCAGTTGCCACATGGAATGTGTGAAGATCTCCTCTGTTAAATATGTGAGTCTCATGCAGATTCTGTCAATAATGTATAGCATCTAAAATGGTTTTAAGCACTTAGGTTAAAGGATCTGATTTTTTCCATGTAGCACAAGACAACTTAAAAGATCACTGTTACTGTGACATACATTCATTGCCATGCAACTTTCAAAGTCTGTCTTGAAATTATTATAGTCCTACTTTCCTATCTGAAAGGAAAGTAACTATCTGATGATTAGAAATATTTTCATTTCTAGTTTAAACATAGTTATGGCAAATTCATAGCTGTCTACCTTGCACTTGTGCTATCTTTTCATTTAAAAAGTTGGACCTCCCAAAAATACACAGAATGAACATATACTGTTCCCCACCTCCAGTCTCTGATTTTCTAGGTTATGCATGACAACTTGTCTTTAATCCCTCATCCTCAATAGACTCAAAATTTTCCTAATATTTTAGAACTTTGTACTTCTCCTGTTTTAAGTCTTTTGAATAGAAGTGACCAGAAACGTACACAACAGCACAGTGAGATTTTGCTTCGTAGACTTGTACTGGTATGTAGCTGTGTCTGCTTAAAACACCTTAACTGCTGCATTAATTTTTTTCAGACTTGCATCAATACAGCAACTCTTAGTCATCCCATGACCAGTATGCATATACTTCATCATCACTACAATTGATGAGCACCTCTGTAATATCGAAAAGTCTTGTTATTAGTGATCGAGTGCATGATTTTGCATTTTGTGCTCTGAAATTTCATTCCCGTTTCTATTCCTTGTCTACAAGGTCATCCTGTACTTCTTGTGTGATGGTATTTTTCTCAGTAATAGTAGCACTTAGTTACCATACACTTACACTTTTCACTCGGAGATTTCCAGCCAGATTTTTTTCTTCTGAAGTTGAACATTTGTTGAGGATTTCTGCCTGAGAGGCAGAGCAGAGAGCCTGGTACAAGTTCTTCTTCCTAGCTGCCTGAGTAAGGGAGACAAGACCCAGTGCCAGGTCTGCCCTGCAGTGGGGACACGAGTGCAGGCACATCCACTTCTCCTGTAAATCTGGGCATGAGAAGCAGGTGTAAAATATTACTTCTGCCCCTTTACTCTGCACTCGTGAGACCCAGCTGGGGGACTGTGTCCAGCTCTGGTGCCCCAACATAAGAAGGACATGGATGTGTTGGAGCAGGTGCAGAGAAGGGCCACGAAGATGATCAGAGCGCTGGAGTACCTCTCCTGCGAGGACAGGCTAAGAGAGTTGGGGCTGTTCAGCCTCAAAAAGAGAAGGCTCCAGGGTGACTTTAAAGCAGCCTTCCAGTACCTGAAAGGAGCCTAGAGGAGGGATGGAGAGGGATTACTTACAAGGGTGTGTAGTAATGGGACAAGGGGGAATGGCTTTAAACTAAAAGAGAGCAGATTTAGACTAGTTATTAGGAAGAAATTCTTCACCATGAGGGTGGTGAAACACTGGAACAGGTTGCCCAGAGAAGCTGTGAATGGCCTCTCCCTGGCAGTGTTCAAGGCCAGGTTGGACGGAGCTCTGAGCAACCTGGTCTAGTGGAAGATGTCCCGGCTCGTGGCATGGGGGCTGGAACCAGATGATCTTTAAGGTCCCTTCCAACCCTTACCATTCTTTGATTTTATGATTCTGTGATTCCATATCTGACGAAGGAGCAAAGCCTGAACGGATCTAAATTTAGGGATTTTTCTGCTGTGAGTACAATTCATACTAGTGCGAGTAGTCAGAGATCCTTTGAACTGAAATCCTGTTTCTGGGTTTCGAACCAGGGCACAAATGCATTGGGAGGTGCTGCAAGTGAATATGAATGACTACCAGGCAGATCTGAGGGTCAATAAACATCATCTGCACAGGACCACTATCTTTGGAGAGGAAGGTCATCATGCAAATAAGGCTTTTTATTCCCTGCCATCCCCTCCACCTCCCAGTCCTATCCCTTTTATAGATGCTATGTTCCTCTGTTTTGTTGACAGGAATGTGGGAGTCAGTGTTTATCATCCATATATTTCACTTACATCTGTCTACTATTTAGTCTGAAATCACCATACAAAGCAGAATATTCTGAATACTGTAAAGAAAACCACCAGGCTGATAATTCTCCCTGAATTATATTCTGTTGCATCTTCCGTTTTAGTTTCTTCCCCTCTCATTCTTCCCATATTAATGGCCATCATCTCCATCTTACATGATGGTTTACTGTAGGACACTGTAGGAAACACTTAAGACAGACAAGGTCCACCACATTAACCTTGTCAAAAAAATCAGATATAATAAAAAAAAAAATCAGTCTTGCACAATCTACCTTTGATAAAACTACACTGTATTTTATTATTTTTTTTTTGCCTCAAGACCCTAATCATGTTTTTCTAGAGAAATCTGTTTGAGAATTTACACAGTACCAAATAAAAACTTATGCGTTAGAAAGATTACTCTCTGTTCCTTTCCATGTACCATCTTCACCCCTTTGGTTATAATACAGGTGTTGTTCTGCCATTGCCTACTTCTAGCTTTCACAAATACATTAAATTTCTTGTAATGACAATAATGTACTTTTTACAAATACTTTCAATTTTCACTAATACTTGAAATGTTTTACAGCAATTTCTCCACTTCCCCAATGCTTTTTCATGAAACAGTGTAAGGTGGGCCTGCATGTTAGATGTTGCAAACCATTTATTCCCATTTTCTTTGTTGATTTTCACTATAAGATCCATCATTCACCATTTGAAAGTGCACATCATCTAGTGAGAAGCATCCAGAATTATAAAAGATTCTTTTATCCAGAGTGAATCACCAGAAATAGGATGGGATCTGGCAAAAAATATCTGCCCTGTTTTCACAATAACAAAACCCAGACTTTTTCAAGATTCAGCTTTTAGTGAGGTTCACATGCGTAAAAACCAGGAATAGCTAACTCTACTGCACTGATTATGCATTTAGCAAGTACAAAATTTCTGTGTAGAACAACCACTTTCAGACATCTGTGATGTGCTACTTTTTGACCTGCTCCTTACATCATAAATAGATGTGAAAATGAGCCAATGTCAATAAAAGGTTATGAAACTCAGTGCACAGTTGCAACATAACATAATTATTAGAAGCTGTATGTGCCAGACTGATTCCCACTGGTGAATCAGTAGAGAGTGAAAGTAGAGAGTACATGAAAAGAGTACTTATGTATATTCCTGACTAGTGCCTTATAATGTGTTATCTCTAACCAAGGTAAAAACGTCTCAAATTTTAGTCTAGCACAAAGGATTTATAGAGATAAAATATGATCCTATAGATCTTTCAAATGAAAGATCTACTATCAACAAAAATGTTTTAAATGTGTGCTTGTACATCTTTATTCTCTATTTTATTTCCAATATACATCTGTAAGAAGAAAATATCACACTAGAAAAGAATCCTAATTCACGTGTAAGATGCAGCATTCAGGAAATCAAGATAACATGTTTGGCTGGTCTTTCCAACCAGAGTCACAAAATACAATGTTTCAGAAATACAAGTACCCAGAAATTCATCAGAAATGGATTTTTTTTTCTTTCATCTTCTGTACAAACATATAAATAAATTATATATAACTCTCTTCCATCAATCTAAATGAGACCATAGTATTTTAAAGCTGCTAAAGGATCATATGTATCTTGTAGGTCAATCTTAAAACAGTGAGACACGTTCCTAACATTTCACTGTATATAGTGTCATTTTCACTTGTTTACAAACTCTGCAACAGCAAATGTATTTGGGGAAAATATTTCAGTGCTTTCTTCCAACCTTGCACTAAGCTATCTTGCATGAGTGAGTAAGACTGGGAATGGCTCACTCGTTGCTGTACTGTGCTAATGAAAGGTTATGCTTGTTCACTCCCTCACATCTGGAGCGAGAGTACAGACACCTAATGTGGCCGGTCTCTAACACAGTGAGTCAAAAATGCCTAGATCCTGTATTTCTCAGAGAGCGCCAAAATGCTCTCTGCTGTGCTTTCTGTAGTTGTGGACCAGGAATTCTTAAAAAAACTGAAGACTGCACATTACGTGCCCATAACTGGATTGCTCATATAAGCGAAAGAATTGTTACTGCTCCCTGTCACTCATGAAGTCCAAAGTGGAGGACCCAGACAGGGGAATGTTGCAAAGTGCAAATGGTGGATTCTCTGTCTGTTCTTTTTTTTTTCTATTTTTTTTCAGAAGATATTACATTACAAAACCTACAGGGAATGAAGTAGACAACATCCAGACAGCACTTGCCTGATCAGAGATTGGACAAAAAGGTAAAACATATTTCAAGTTGAAAGTTTGTGAGCTGAATGGTTTAGTCATATTAAATCTCTGTCAAGAAAATTGAGGAAAAAAAAAGAAGAAAAAAGGTTACAGAAGTGATGTACACATAAAAAATCGGGAACAGGACAGGACTGAAGGGCCATGTAGATGGAATTATTCATTTAACACGCACGCACAGTGACCATTGTTGAGACTGGGGTGACAGACCTGCATAGATAGATAGTTCCTGTGAGCACTAGCGATACTGTCATTACAAAAACAGGCATAAAACCATGCTTATCCCTGTACTTTCATTGATGATGAGCACCTGGATGTGCACGTATAGCTGTGTCACAATAAAGTAGTTTTTGACCGACTTAACATTGTGCAGGGCTTTAAGAAAGGACAGTCATTGCTACGATGCTCCACTAACTTTGGTGGGCTGGGGCTCACATCAATGCATTGTAAGAAGCGTAAAGCATAACTTGCTAGAAAGCGTGCAAGACTAAGAGCTACCTCCTTCAGTCCATTTTAAGGGAGTCAAGTTTTTGGTTTATTGCATATTTCTTTCTGCATTTACAGAATGGAGATCTCTGTTGGAATGAAGGCTCTAAATGCAAATATACCACTTGGTTGTCTTAGATATAAATTCTAAAGTCTTTCCCATGAGATAACTATAGTATATACTGATCAAGAAGGAAAAAAAGAGATGCTTTTCCACAAGGTCTGACTACAGAAGAGCACAGCTGCAAAAAGTCTTTATCATGGCTTTCCCTTCAACCACGTCACACTTCAGAAAAGTAGAGAGGAACAAAAACAAACCTTGCAACGGCTAAGAAGTGTTAATCTTGCATAGCATTAAAAGTATCATGAACAGCATGGAGTAAGCAGTGTTTGCTCAGAGCAATTAGCAAGATCAGGGCTGGTGAAATCTCAGCAATACATTAGCTTGTAAAGTTTAAAGGTCTAGAGATAATGGCTGGCACTGATGTTGTAGGTCTTGCTGCTGTGGAGTAAGGAAGAAAACAGAGAGAAAGCTGACCTCTCAAAAAGTTCAGACTCTTTAACAAGCTGCAAAAGTACCCGGTACTCAGCAATTGTACTTATTGGGGTTTTACCCACCACTGCTTTCATTGACTATGACATAGCTAATGGAACACAACTGATAAATTTTCTAAATTAATAAAAAATCGATATGAGTAAATATAGATTTACCCTCTAATGAAATACAGAAGACATCTGATAACACCAAAACAGAGAAAACAGAAAACTTTTGTGAATTATTTATTTCTTCCCTTTGGATGCTTGAATATGTCCTCCTCTTTCTGGTCATCTGTTGTACTCTAAACGCTCTCTTTGCAATGGTGAGGAATTTGGGCATGTTCTAAGAACATGTTAAGGTTCCCTAGATGGGCATAGCTTCTAGATTTGGCTATGAAAATTTTCTTCATTTCAGAGCAGTCAAGCAAACACTACCGATGGCTCAAGGTATTTAATTATTGAATTATTTAACAAATGGTTTCTGTGAAAAGCAAAGACTTTTTTGCTGCTTTTTGTTAAATCTACTTGTTTAAGGTCTTTACTTTGAACGGTAGAGAAAGAAGACCAATACATTTAGGAAGCATTGTCCATTGTAGATATAGAAATGTTATTAGTGATGGACATATCTATTCATGTGTGTTAACGATTGAATGTAGAACAGATAAAAAAGGCAAATGTTTTGATCAGCAGTTCTAATCTTACTGTCAAAACACTGCTACAATAAATGTATTTTCTTTAGAAAACTACCATGAAGACTAGTAACACTCAGATTATGCAGTTCTCCCAGTGCTAACCCATCTGTGGTGGAAGTCTGAAAAAAAAATCTTATCTTTTGTATCCAGCTGGTCCCTGAAGTCCGTATTCTTTGTTTATCACTCAGCTTCTTCTGAAGTCAGCATTTAGGGTCTTCTTTCCAACGTTTCCTAAACACAAGTCACTTAACGTAGTATTCTTTACTTCCAGCTGAAAGTGCCCTTAATTAAGTGAAAGCAGACCCACAGGAATAAAATACATGAACAGAGGTGGAAAACAAGCCCTGTGCTAACTTAGAAGCCCCCCCTACCCCAAAAATATTACTGACCCATGGTAAGTAGAGGGACCAAGCCAGGGACCAAGTTAGGAAAACTTAAGCCCTGACAGAATTAAATCTGGCCAGGGATGTCAAAGGGAACAACAAAACCTTCTGTAGGTATGTCAGTGATAGCAGGCAGACTAGGGAAAATGTGAGCCCTCTCCGGAAGGAAGCTGGAGACCTGGTTACCCTGGATGTGGAGAAAGCTGAGGTGCTTAATGACTTTTTTGCCTCAGTCTTCAACAGCAAGTGCTCTAGCCACAGCACCCAAGTTGCAGAAGGCAAAGGCGAGGATTGGGAGAATGAAGAATCGCCCACTGTAGGAAAAGACCAGGTTCGAGACTGCCTAAGGAATCTGAAGGTGCACAAGTCCATGGGGCCTGATGAGATGCATCCGTGGGTCCTGAAGGAACTGGCAGACGAAGTTGCCAAACAACTCTCTATCACAGCTGAGAGGTCGTGGCCATCTGGGGAGGTTCCCACCGACTGGAGAAGGGGCAACATCACCCCGATTTTTAAAAGGGGAAGAAAGGAAGACCCAGGGAGCTACAGGCCAGTCAGTCTCACCTTTGTGCCTGGCAAGACGATGAAGCAGATCCTCCTTGAAACCATGCTAAGACACATGGATAACAAGGAGGTAACTGGGGACAGCCAACATGGCTTCACCAAAGGCAAATTGTGCCTGACCAGCTTGGTATCCTTCTATGATGGGGTTACCGCATTGATGGACAAAGGGCAGGCAACTGACATCGTCTGCCTGGCATTCGACACTGTCCCGCATGATGTCCTTGTCTCTAAATTGGAAGGACATGGATCTGACAGATGGACCACTCTTTGGACAAGGAACTGGCTTGTTGGACGCACACAAAGAGTTACAGTCAACGGCTCGATGTCCAGGTGGAGACCAGTGATGAGTGGTGTGCCTCAGGGGTCGGTACTGAGGCCGGTGCTGTTCAATATCTTTGTCGTCGACATGGACAGTGCGATTGAGTGCACCCTCAGCAAGTCTGCCAACGACACCAAGCTTTGTAGTGTGGTTGACACACTGGAGGAAAGTGATGCCATTCAGAGGGACCTTCACAGGCTGGAGAGGTGGACCTGCGTGAGCCGCTTGAAGTTCAACAAGGCCAAGTGCAAGGTCCTGCACATGGGTTGGGGTAATCCTAAGCACAAAAGTACAGGCTGGGTGGAGAGTGGCTGGAGAGCAGCCCTGAGGAGAATGACTTGGAGGTACTGGCGGATGAGAGGCTCAACATGAACCAGCAATGTGCGCTTGCAGCCCAGAAAGCCAACCGCATACTGGGCTGCATCAAGAGAAGCATGGCCAGCAGGTCGAGGGAGGGGATTGTGCCCCTTTACTCCACTCTTGTGAGACCCCACCTGGAGTCCTGCATGCAGCTTTGGAGCCCCCAACATGAGAAGGACATGGATGTGTTGGAGTGGGTCCAGAGGAGGGTCACAAAGATGATCAGAGGCTGGAGTACCTCTCCTATGAGGACAGGCTATGAGAGTTGGGGCTGTTCAGCCTCAAGAAGTGAAAGTTCCAGGGTGACAATAGAGCAGCCTTCCAGTACCTGAAAGGAGCCTACAGGAGGGATGGAGAGGGACTTTCACAAGGGCGTGTAGTAATGGGACAAGGGGGAATGGCTTTAAACTAAAAGAGGGCAGCTTTAGATTAGATATTAGGAAGAAATTCTTCACCATGAGGGTGATGTAACACTGGCACAGGTTTCCCAGAGAAGCTGTGGCTGCCCCCTTCCTGGCAGTGTCTGAGCAACCTGGTCTAGTGGAAGATGTCCCTGCTCATGGCAGGGGGGTTGAAAACAGATCATCTTTAAGGTCACTTCCAACCCAAACCATTCTATGATTCTATGATTCTGTGATTCCATCTAATAGTTTCAAATGCAGTGGAATTTCTTAAGAGTTTGTAAGAAAATTCAGTAAAGTCCAAAGAAGTGCAACATGCTCTCATGTGGAAATTTATCTCTCTGATTAGAGAGGCAAGAACTGTAAGAACACTGAGATACTAAATAATGGGAAACATCCACAGGTTGCTTGAAAACAGCTGTTAGCCCAAAAGAAGTTAACCTGGGCTGTTCTAAAGGATTAGTCTTTGGACTGGTTTAATGTAACAGTTCTGTTAGTAATACTGATATAATATCTACGATGGCAAGATTGGCTGGGTACATGAGGGGAGAGCCATGGATGTTGTCTACCTAGACTTCAGCAAGGCTTTTGACACAGTCTCCCATAACATCCTCCTAGGGAAGCTCAGGAAGTGTGGGCTGGATGACTGGTCTGTGAGGTGGATTGAGAACTGGCTGAATGGCAGAACTCAGAGGGTTGTTATTAGCGGCACTGAGTCTAGTTGGAGGCCGGTAAATAGTGGTGTCCCTCAGGGGTCAGTACTGGGCCCAGTCTTGTTTAACTTCTTCATCAATGACCTGGATGAAGAGTTAGAGTGTACCCTAAGCAAGTTTGTTGATGACACCAAACTGGGAGGTGTGGTAGGATACACCGGAAGGCTGTGCTGCCATTCAGCGTGACCTGGACAGGCTGGAAAGTTGGGCAGAGAGGAACCTGATGAGGTTCAACAAGGGTAAGTGCAGGGTCCTGCACCTGGGGAGGAACAACCCCATGCATTAGTACAGGCTTGGGGCTGACCTGCTGGAGAGCAGCTCTGCGGTGAGGGACCTGGATGTCCTGGTGGATGACAGGTTGACCATGAGCCAGCAGTGTGCCCTGGCTGCCAAGAAAGCCAATGGCATCCTGGGGTGCATCAACAGGAGTGTGGCCAGCAGGTTTAGGGAGGTTCTCCTTCCCCTCTACTCTGCCCTAGTGAGGCCCCATCTGGAGTACTGTGTCTAGTTCTGGGCTCCCCACTTCAAGAAAGGTGAGGAACTAGTGGAGAGAGTCCAGCGGAGGGCTACGAGGATGATGAGAGGACTGGAGCATCTCTCCTATGAGGAGAGGCTGAGGGAGCTGGGCTTGTTCAGCCTGAAGAAGAGAAGGCTGCGAGGGGACCTAATAAATGCTTACAAATATCTTAAAAGTGGGTGTCAAGAGGATGGGGCCAGACTCTTCAGTGGTGCCCAGAGATAGGACAAGGGGCAATAGGCACAACCTGAAGCACAGAAAGTTCCATCTAAACATGAGGAAGAACTTCTTCCCTCTGAGGGTGACGGAGCCCTGGCACAGGCTGCCCAGGGAGGTTGTGGAGTCTCCTTCTCTGGAGATATTCAAGATCCGCCTGGACGCGGTCCTCTGCAGCCT
>Ga0065711_1034294_pt1 | contig 24017 bp, 19 predicted proteins | sample Hoacrofraction12_FD_59098 | JGI IMG/M metagenome (GOLD analysis project Ga0065711, IMG submission 59098) | Hoatzin crop microbial communities from Cojedes, Venezuela - Epithelial fraction 12 v2 (version 2) | ecosystem: Host-associated > Birds > Digestive system > Esophagus > Crop | place... | reverse complement strand
GGGGGGGGGGGGGATTTTTTTTTCTTTTTTTAGTTGTTACTTGAGTTTTCTGCCAGCTTGGCAAGCTAGAACAGCTTTTTTAGGGCCAGCATGAGTAAGAGGGTGGGACCAGGGAGAGCACGACTGTAGCAGCCAGCGGTTAGATTGGCTCGGGTGATCACGAAACCGCAGCATCCGGAGCAGCGAGCAAAGGGAAATCTCCTGGCGGTGGGGAGGCAGCTGCAGCACCCACCTGTCCCCAGAAGGTGCTGGGGTATTGGTCATCCCAGGCAGCACAAAACTCCCTCCTGGGAGGAGCCAGGATTAGCTCTGCATTCTTCAGCTGGAGTCACATACAGGCAATTGTTGATTTATTTAAATAAAAGGAGTTGGCAGCCTAATCAGTTTGGAAATTAATTTCCTTGTTAATTTTGGGGTTTTGACTTGCTCATGAATATTCACAAATGCTCATCTCTTTTTTTTTTTTACCTCCTCCATGTAATTTATTTTTGTAATTGTCAGATCACCTCTGAAGGTGACATTTTTCTCCTCATTCTGCAACGCAGCAAATGTATTCGATCATCTTATGCCTTGGAGCAGGAGCTCTGGCCTGGCACTGATGTCTCTTTCGTCTCCTCTTAGCCCCAGAGTCCCCGGTAGCCTCTCCGCTCTCCTTCCTCTCTGCATGCTGCCTAGAAAGAAATAAGACCAAGAGTCTCCTACAAGAACAGGGCTGGCCTAAGCTTGGTAACTGGGAGAGCTTGTCAAAACACCCTATACTGGACAAGGAGAAGTCATAACTGCCAGCTGAGGAATGGGACAAAGTGGTTAATTTTTTCTTACTGTGTCTAGAGTTCTTTGCTCCTCCTCCCACCCCGTGCTGCCAAGCACCCTTCAGTAGCACGTGAGGCAGCGTGACTAACATCTGTCACAGACACTTGATTTCTCTTATCTCCTTTCCTTAGGAGGAGGCAAAATCAGAGAAATACGGGTGTGCGTCTCCAGAGAGTACAGCTGATCTCTTCACCCTCTTTCCCAGCTCCCTCTTGCTTCGCTTTACTTATCCTGCCTGCCCTTGCTCCTTCTCTACACCAGGCAAGAGCATCCCAGCTGCCACCGCAGGTTTCTCCCTAGCGAGGTGTGCCCATATCCCACACGTTCTTCCTTGGTTCTCTCAGCGTTTCATAACGTCTGCCAGCTGGGCTCGGCTGAGGGCTGTGCTGGCTAAAAGCCCACATATGATCACCGATGCTGGGGGTGGGAGGAGCAGCAGCGGGGTGAAGAGGTGCCATCCTCACCCCGTGCTGATGCACAGGGGCAAGCTTGGCCCACCAGCATGACAGGTGTAGCAGAGACCCCCAGGACCAGTGGCTGCTTCCAGACCAGCTCATTTCTTTTGCAAACTCTGCTTTGGTACAGTCTCCATCTGTACAGCTTCTTGTCATTTGGAGTGTGCCACCTCAGGGCTTGGAGCTGTGTGAGCAGGGGCGGCCATGCTGCACCAGCCCTGGGGTTCGCCCAGCGGCACTGGTAGCTGGAAAGGGGGTGACTGAGAGAGGTTTATGATTGCGAGGCAAGAAAATAAGCCAGCAGCAACGTAATAGCGACTGCGGGAGGTAACAGCCGTGGAGGGGGTGGTAGGTGGAGGTTGGTGGGGCCTCCCTCCTGGGAGCAGAAGTATGCAAGTAGCACAGCTGGGTGCCCACCTCCCGCTGAGGGCACGAGCTCCTGACAAGCTTAGAAAAGAAAACGCGTGGAGGAAGCCAGCAGAGCCCAAAGTTACCACGGCAGTTGTGCTCCTACAACCTTTGTAACAAGCTCTTCCACACAGCTTTGACCCAGGAGAGTGGCAAATGCACACCTCCACGCTGGCTGCCTTCTCCATCTCCCGTCCTTGTTACCTCCTCCACAGTCACATCTGACTGTCACGTTCCCACCTCAGCTCTTCCCTTCTTTTTAAGCTCGCCTGATTTCTCTGTCTCTCTCCTTCCTCGCCACCCTAACACAAGGCACCCGCCCCTGGACCCTCAACAATGACCACAGACCATCTGCTCGTGTTGCCGCTGTATGTGCTGCGCTTGAACACCTTCTGTCTGCTGTCTGTGGGTAAACTGCGCTGTTCACGGTGGCCGCCCCATTAATATAGGTGGTGCTTTGTGTCACGGGTTCCTGCCTGGCAGGCTCCTAGGGCTGGTAGACCTGGCCTGGAGTGTTCAGTAAGTTGCCTCTGGTGCTACCTGAGTTAGTTGGGGTACCTGAGCAGTAGGCAGAGAAGGACAGATGGACTTGCAAGGTGTGATGATGTAGTGACATGCATTTTAATGACGGAGGCTGTTCATTCTAGCCCAAATTTTCATCTGCTTGTGGGACAATATTAGGTTTATCCTGAAGCTGGTATTTTAATCTTGTGAGTACATTTTTCAGCAAGGCATGTTGGCCTCACTCTTTCGGGCAACTGACATATCTTTGGCAATCAGCTGATTAAATCCCCTGGCAGCACACAGCAGCGAGCACTTCAGCACGTCATTCCTGGCTTTTTTTCCGCTGCATGGAAATAAATTGCATCTTGCCCTGCTTGGTAACTCCTCTGGGTAGTGTTGCTTAAGGTTTGAGAAATACACGGTAACAGAGAGTTATAGTGTGCATTATCCTGCACATGCTTGCTTGCCTGAATCACTGCATTTTAGTGGCATCTACTCTCTTACGGGCACGGAGCAGAAGCCACACACCTGGGATACACTTTGGAATTAGGAGCATATACAACAACAATCCACTGTTTTTTCACTGAAAGAAGTGGGTTGCTCTGGAACTGGGGGCATGGAGGTCCCCCTTGGGCAGGGACGCGGTAACTCGGGATTGATCAGCCTTAGCTCCAGACTGAGTTCATTTGACTGCTGTAGTAAGGGCAATTAGCTACCAAACTTTCTGGCCAATATGCTACGAATACAAATCCCATAATTTGGAAGGAGAAAAAAGCATCACTGGATGTGTTAAGACAGCCAGAGGGACTGTGCCTGAGGACCTTCAGCACAGGGCGAAAATGACAGTCACATCGAAGGTGCCTGAGGGGGATGTCTCTTGCCTGGTCACAGCCGAAGCACACACAACCAAAGCAAAACCCGTTCCAGCAGGGTGAGAGCTTCTCTGTGGTGATAACCTCAACAGGCTTAAACAGAAATGAGTTTTATTAGATCACCACAAAAAGTCTCAAGAAGCGTTTTGAACATGATTCAGCAGTGAGCCCTTCAAGCAATGAAGGATCCCTGCAGCTTAGGCTGCATTAGCAAAAGTGTAGCCATCAGATCAAGGGAAATTACTATTCCCATCCACTTGAGAGTTGTGAGGCCCCACCTGGAAGATTATGCCCAGGGCTGGCTCCTCAGTACGACATAGCTGTTGACAAACCGCAGCATGGCCAGCAGAAGGGCCCCGCAGAGGAAAGCCAAAGCACACAATGTGCGAGGAGAAGGCTGGGGAGCTCAGTTTGTTCAAAAGAGAATGCCAAGGGGCCATCTAATCACTGTCTGCTCCTACCTAAAGGAAAGTTGTAGAGAAGGTGGAGCTGCTCCTGCCTAATGGAAAATTGCAGAGAAGATGGAGCCAGACTCTGAGAAGGGGACACAGAGAAAGGAAAAGAAACAATGGACACAAGTTGCAACAAGGAATATTCTGAACAAATATAAGGAAAAATTTCTTAATATGCTGAACAAATATAAGGAAAAATTTCTTCCGCTTGAGAGCAGTTCAGCAGCGGAACAGGTCCCTAGAAAGACTGGGGAATCCGCACCCTTGGAGATGTTCAGAAGGTGTGTGAGCAAAGCCCTGAGCGACCTGGTCTAGCTTTGGAGTTACCTTGCTGTGAGCAGGGGATTGGACTAGAGACTTCTGGATTGGACTAGGGACTGCTGGAGGTCCCTTCCCACCTGATTTTTTCCGTGGATCAGTGATTTTGTGCTGCTGATCTGCCAAGAGCCAGCATTCAGTGTGTTCATAATGTTGAAAGCCAGAATGGTGGTACGCTTGCTTGGCCCTGTGGAAATGCGTCTATGTTGACAGCAGCGTTAGCATCTGTAAAGCCCTGCTGCATGACCCTTTCTTCTCCAGCTGGCTTACCACCCTCTGTAGCCCTACTCAGCCCATCTTACTTCTGTTCCAAGTGCAGGTAACTCTCCTAATAGCAGGACCTGTTTGGCTGTGGGGTGACTCCCTAAGCGGTGACATCCATATTCTTCCGAACAGCAGCAGTCACCAAAATGTCATTGAAACCTACACTGCAAGATCTAGGAGTATCTTCCCCCACCACTACCTTCACCTTTTCAGAAGCAGAGGAACTTTAATAACTCCTTTACGTTCTTGGCTTAGGTGTCTGCATGTTTCTGTACAGTCAGAGAATCTGTAGTGAGTTTCACGGGTTCTCTGCTCTCATTCGAAGTTATACAGTCACTTTGCAAATTCCCCCTTGTTGAGAAACACACCAGTCTGCTAGCCTAAACTGTAGCATTTAATCCACCAGGAGAGCATTGTGGTGGGTGTCTGGCTGGTGCGCTCTACATGCCACCTTCAGAGCTCACCACGGTGCTGCTAAAGCACCTCTGGGTCTTCACAGCTGCCTCGTGTCACTTCTCAATGAGAAGGACGATGCTGAAAAGGGTGGGAGGACAGGACAGAAGAAAGGGTGGAGAACAGTGAATTACTGTATTGAGGCAGAAGCAAAACTCGAGAAGCTCTATTGCAGCAAGACTGGAGCTCACCAACTCACCTCCATATTTGTGATTTTTCAAAACTGGCTGAGGAAACTGCAGTTTTGGGAGCAAAGATTTGCAGCATATCCATCAAATTCAGAGTAAGCATGCCAGGGCTGGAAAAATGGAGCTATATTTCAGGAAGAGAGAAAACAGAGTACTCTGGGCAGCTGCAAACCCATTAGTCTAGTCTCAATAGAGCATAAGGTTAAGAACAAATTACAGAAGGAAAACAAAATTAAAGCTACAGCAGTAAGTGGAAAATGGAATCAAATACAGAATGGGTTTATCAACAAAAGCACTGTGTGCCCTTAACTTGATCCTTTTCCTTACCTCCTTTCCCTTACCTGGATAAAAAAAAAAAGAAATTGGTAAATCTAATCTATCTGGATTTCAGTAGGGCAATTGACACAGGAGAGGCTGGAAGGCAGCTAGATAAGCTAAAGTGAAAGGAATTAATAGGAGAATTTTAGGTGGATAAAATGCTGGGGAAAGGCAGATGACGTGTGGAGTCAAAAGGGAACTGCCACCATGAAGGAATGTTACTGGCCTTGGGAATAATTCTGCTTGCAGTAATGGCTCTAGCTCAGCAAAAAAGCAGCATGAAAAGGAAGTCTACTGATTAAATGCATTTAGAAGAATTACTCACAGTCTGGAGCAGAGAAGCGTGAGGTCCTGTTCCTCGCTCCTGCTAACAGGGATGTCTTTTACACACAGAGCTTCACTGGGTAGAAATGACAGAAGAAAAGACAGATCTGGGTGCATTCATCATTCACGAGATGGTTATGAAGCTCCAATGTGACGTGATCACAAAGACAACAGCCTTAAAGAGATCATTACATTGATCTTATTAAGGATGCTATATACAACTTGTCACCCCTATTCGGAAGTGGGCTCGGGGCTGGCAGCAGTGTGGGGGAGCCAGAATAACAGAGTCTGTCTGTCTCCATGCCTCCCCGTGCTCTCCGTGCGAGTGGACATGGAGAGGGGTTGGCTTCTTCAGCTTGGCGAAAGTCTGAGGTGGGTGAACTTCTCTCTCGAAATCCATTTTATACATGGGGATGTGCCCAGTGAAACGAGCCACTACAGGAGGGAAGGAGCTTGGCCCTGACTAAGTCAGGCACTCCTTTTCTCTTCAGAGTTTGGCTCTTTTTGAGGCTGCACAGATTTACCTCTCTTTGCAATTTGCTGTGCTTCCTTGGCAGGCAGAGCAGGTTAGCACGACAAGCGCAGCATTATAAGAAAAGAGGTGCTGAGCACAGGCTCGCAAACCCACATTTTCCTGCTCCATCCCCCAAAGAGTTTTTCCTTAATGGGTAAGAGATCAGTCCAAAGCCTTGTATTTTCCATGCAGGTGACTGCTTGGTGTTTCTCCCACGTAATGCCCACTCCCATAAGCCCTTTGAGGAAGGAAATTTAAAACCCAGCATCTCAGAAAAGGCTCATTTTTTTTTTTGAGAAATACACAAAAGCCCTTCTGAACTAAATGCACTACACACGCCTGTGCAGATAGCAGAGCCAGAAGGGTTTCATCGTGCTGATTTTCAGCGTCAGGGGGATGAGTGATAGGTCCTGAACCTGTTTTACACCCAGACGGGGTTAGTGCTGGTCTGACGCCTGACTCGGGGGGACGCAGTGAGTACAGCTTGCTGCAGCTTGCTTCTGCCAATGATTTCTGAGGTTTATTTAATTTAATTGGGGGAAATTAAATTGGGACGAGACCTCGGGCAATCATCTAATACATCCTTCTGACCTAGTGACAAGATTAAGTAAGCACAACTCATCCCTGACAGATATTTGTTGAACCTGTTCTCAACAGCCTCTAGTGATAGGGCTCCCTTGGCCAACCTAGTCCAGCATTTTATTGCTCAATACTTAAAAAGCTTTTCCTACCACACAGCTTAAGCTGTCCCTGATGAAAATGAACCTGCCGATTTCCACAGCCCCGTTGGAAAGTGCCTTTCCACTCCAACGGTGCAATCACCCCAAATCAGCTGCATACACTTTTTGGCGATTGCGTGCACCTTTCGGCAATTCTGACTGTGGGGTTTTTTTCCATCGTTTGTTTACGAGAGCTTCATGCCTTTTGCTGTATCAAAAACCTGAAAGTCAAGACATATCACATCTACTACATCCCCTCCAGTCCGCTTGGCCAGTTACCCTGTCAGAGAGTGAGGTTAGATGGGCTTGACGTGATCTTCCTGATGAATTGATGCTGGAAGGTTTTTTCCAGGTTTGGAGCACACATCAGAGGGGAAGCCGGTTCATACGTGCAGCTGCTGCCTGTCAGGGATGAGGAAGGGGCTCGGGGAGAGGGGCGCAGGGCTGTGGCAGACCAAAAGGGCAAAACCAGCCAGGATAAAATGCAGTGCCGGATAAGTAGTCTGCTGTTGGGGTTCTGGGGATAACAGGGTCTGCCAGGAGCCCCTTGGGTAAGCGCCAAAAGCCTGGAAGGACAGTCTGCTGCCAGCGTTTTAACAGCCTGTAACATCAGGGATGCATCAAGCCTGTGCGCCGTGAACCCTGTTGGAATTCATTACGGACTCAGACACACCGAGGGGTTTTCAGAGTAACAGGCCTGGGCTGCATCACTCTGGGCGGCTTTTGAGGTTTCAACAGCTCTTGCCCCTTTATTGTATCCCAGAGCTTTCCCAGGGTCTGGAGCAGATCCCTTTGGGCAGGGCTCCCACGTTTCAGGTAAACATAACATTCAGGGAAGTAATTTTTCAGATGTGTTTACAACATCATCAGGCAAAACTTGCCAGCTGCCTTGCTTCCTCTCACTGTACCGCGGGACAGTCCATCTCCCAGGATTACTTCATCATCCTCCTCGTGCTGTAGTTCCCAAAGAGCAAAGCTCAGCAGCAGCAGTGTTAGCGAGTCACAGCACATCTTGCAGACTTCCCAGTGTTTCTCAACCTGTATCACATACCTGGACACTTCTTTTTCCCCAGCAGGCAAGGCGTGCAGCTGTGTGGCGGGAGGGGACAGTTCCTGATAAGAAGTGGAGCAAGGTACAGACAGTTTCCCTGCCATCACGTCCTGCTTCCCCATACCAGCTCCAGGACCGTGTACAGACAGCTTTTGAGTATCTCCAAGGAGTGAGATTGCACAACCTCTCTGGGTGATGTGTGCCAGTGCTCGGTGACCTTCCAGTAAAAAACGGTTTCCTGGTGTTCAGAGGGAACCTGCCACAGTTCAGTTTGTGCCCACTGTCTCTGGTTCTGTCACTGGCACCGCTGAAAAGAGCCCGGCTCCATCCCCTTTGCACCCTCCCTTTGGGTGTTTATATGCATTGATAAGATCCCCCTGAGCCCTCTCTCCTCCTGGCTGAACAGTCCCAGCTCTCTCAGCCTTTGCTCATACGAGAGATGCTCCAGTACCTTAATGATCTTAGCAGCTCTTCATTGGACTCTCTCCAGTATGTCCATGTCTCTCTTGTACTGGGGAGCCCAGAGCTGGGCACAGCACTCCAGCTGTGGCCTCAACAGAGCTGAGTAGAGGGGAAGGGTCACCTCCCTTGTCCTGCTGGTAATATTTTGTCTAACTCATCCCAGGACACCATTTGTCTTCTTTGTGGCAAGGGCAACACGGCTGACTCCTGTTCAACTTGGTGTCCACCAGGACCCCCGGGTCCTTTTCTGCAAAGCTGCTTCCCAGCTGGGTGGCCCCCAGCATATATTGGTGCATGGGGCTGTTGGTCCTAGGTGCAGGACTCTGCACTTCTCCTTCTAGAACTTGATGAAGTTCCTGTCAGCTCATTTCTCGAGCTTGTTGAGGTCCCTCTGGATGGCAGCACAACCCTCTGATGTATCTGCTACTCCTCCCAGTTTGGTGTCATCAGCAGACTTGTTGAGGGTACGCTGTGCCCCATCATCCACATCATTAATGAAGATGCTGAACGGGACTAGACACAGTATTGACCCCTGGGGGTACAGGGGGTCGATACCAGGTACTGGCCTCCAGCTAGACTTTGCATCACTGATCTTCACCCTCTGGGCCCAGCCATTCAGCCAGGTTTCAACCAGCCTCACTGTCTGCCTATCCAGCCCATACAACAACAGCTTGTCTGCGAGGATCTTACAGGCAGCACCGTCAAAGGCCCTGCTGAAGTTGAGGTAAGCAATATCCACAGCTCTCCCCTTGTCTACTAGGCCAGTCATTTCATCATAGAAGGTTATCAAGTTGGTCAAGAGTGACTTCCCCTTGGTGAATCCATGCTGACTATTCCTGATTATTTGCTTGTTGTTCATGTGCCTGCAAATGGTTTCCAGGATTAGCTGCTCCGTCACTTTCCCAGGGGTCAAGGTGAGGCTGACTGACCTGTAGTTCCCTGGGTCCTTCTTGCCCTTCTTGAAGATAGGAGTGATGTTTGCTTTCCTCCAGTCTTCAGGCACTTGTGCTAGTCGCTATGATCAACGAAAGATTATCGAGAGTGGCCTCACAATGACATCTGCCAGCTCCCTCAGCACTTGTGGGTGCATCCCATCAGGATTTGATGTGGTTCTTCTGTTTCGGAGGCAAGCAGGTCCAGCTGCCTGTATCTATGAGCGTGTCCTGTCTGTTTGACAGAGCACTGTCCTTTTCTCATTTTGTACACTCCATCTTTATGTTCCTCACACGCCATGGTGCAATCTGGTTCTGGGTAGTTTTCCACTATTCAAGCTGAGCACATGATAGTTGTGAACTTATGCCTGGGGCCTCTTGATAGACCCAAAAACTGAGCTCCTGGATGATTTACTGTTTCGCCAGGTGGAAGCACCTCTAACTTTAAATGTGGCTTTAGGGAACCCAGAAATTGCCAGGTTTCCCTCCCAGAGGGATGTGGGACCGTGGGGCACATATTCCCTGCCTCATTGTAAGCCCCTGGGTCAGGGCAGGTGAGTCCAGAGCTGCAGCAGGTAGCACTCGGCAGGTTTAAGTGGCTCCTTCCCAGTCAGCTGGCTGCGCTCCTCCTCCCAGGCAGGCTGCCATGATGATCTCCACATCCTCAGGGCAGTTCCCAGTCTCACCTAGATGCTCAAGAGTTCCTAGAAAATCTTTTGCATCATCGCCGGGCCTCATTTTAGCAAGGATGCTTGTGTTTTCCAGGGACTCCCTCAGCATCGCGGTCACCTGGGGCTTTGTTTCGTCCAGCCTCACAGGCAGAGTGAGCATCTGTCACAGAAGCCTTTGGCTCTGTCTGGGGAGCAGCTGCCACCTGAGAAACCGCTCCGTGCTCATTCCCTCTAACCTTTTTCTGGAGTGGAGACCTTCAGGCCTTCCAGCTGACAGCCCCAGCTTCCCCAGATCAGTTCCCATCACCTGCATGTGCTTGCCATGGCAGGCATGGCCAGCTGCCCTTCTGGGTCAGCAAGGGGGCCATTCTAAGCAGAGGGCAGGTCCTGCACACAATCCAGACGTAAAAAACTGTGGAAAGGTGATAAATTTCAGAAATGCTGCTTGACACCCCAAAACCACAGGAGATCAGAAGCCCAGCGTAAAGCCTGGCTGGACAGACGGACACTGAGCAGCCTGCCATGGGCAGGACCTGATTTGTGGCTGCACTTCATACTGAACCTCCTGTAAGGCACTGCTTAGGAAATACGTGCCCAGCAGCAAAGGCTGTAAGAAACTTTTTTAAACATTAGGAGCACTAACAGTTTAACGCGGTGGGGAAGGTGAGCTGGAATTGGCAGCAGCACGGGTAATCGGGGAGTGGTGTAGAGAGGGAGTCCCTCTTACCGTTCTTGCTTCTGTGCTTGAAGCTTCCACAATTGCCGTATATTAAAACTATCAAAATTTTTGCCCCTGACCCTTTGTGCTCTGCGTGTTTCTGTGGCCCTGCTAGCAATCCTGGCCTGAATTCTCTGCTTTTAATATGGAGAGCCCAGGATGGGGCTGAAGCTCGTGGCAACCTCCTAGTATCCTTCACCTCAGACACAGCAGCCTCCGTGGCAAAGCAGCACGACTGCAGCTGCGTGAAAGGGCGAACAGCTTGCTGCTGTCGGGCATCGCACGAGTCCTCCCCAGCCGTGGCAGAGCCGCATCTGCTGGGCTAGCTAAACTTGCTGCTGGAGATGGCTCTCCCCCACCCCAGTGACTTTGCGGTGCAGTGGGTCGGGGCGTGCTCTCGGCGAACTCCGGTGGTGTTCTTCCCCAAGGACTGATGCCACACAGCTGCATCTTTGTGAGCTCACCCCTGCCAGAAAGTTTCTCCTTTCTGTGTTGTTGCAGAGTGGAGAGTGCCTGGTGAAATCTTTACCCCAGGACGTCCTAATCACATATCATCTCCTTCCATCCTTCGAAGTGCTGCTCTGAGAGGGCCTGAGTATCCCGTGGACAGAAACACTTTGCCTTTTGCTATGTAGATGGGAGTCAGGCATGTCCCCCTGCCTGCCCCCATGGGACGGGCTCTCCGCTCCCTGCTCACCCCCCCTGCTCACCCCCTCTGGTGCTCACAGTCCTGCATCGTGTCCCAGGAAATGCTCCCTCAGGTCATCGCAGAATGCTTTGCACTTGACACAGCAAATGCAGACGGAGAGATGGCAGTCTCTCTGGCAGCTGCCAACTCAGAAGGAGCAGAAGTAAGGTTGCCTGGGCATGTACTTTAACTCTAAATGTCCTGTTTTTCCACAAGTTTGCGTTTTGATGAACATAATGTTCTGGGAAGGAATGAGCTATCATCAAGCAACATTAACTCTGTGTTAACAAAGGGTTTTGACATTGAATTCAAGCCTGAGGACAATGCTGGCGCAAGAATGAATTATCATAGGCTGCTCCATGGGTACACTGAGGTTGGAAATTAGAAGCAGCTTCCCACCTGCCAGTGCAAGGATCTGGAACAGCAGCAGTGAGGCCAGAGACTGAACTTGCTTTGGGACTGGAAGTCTCTGAGCAAGAGTATGCACTGGGGCTGCCTGCCCCAGGCCAGGAGCTCCCTGCCAATCCTCTCTTCTTACGCAATTGCAGGATATTTTCGTCACGACTTGGCTTTTAATGCAGCATAAGCCAAGCCGGGTGCCCGAGGCTCACCTGGAGATGACACTGGCTGCTTGGGGCTGTGGGGACACTGCAGACAGTGCTGTAGGGCTGTAGTTACCCAGGGAGCGCAGGATGCCCATCCCGGCTGCCTCCAGCACGCAGAGAGCTGGCATGGAGATTGGAGGGCACAGCATGTGACAGGCAGGCCAAGGACCAATTGCTTCGGGTGATGGCTGGGGTGTCTTGCAGATCTGAGGGGATTTCTGATGAGCAGAAGAGGGCCCCTCCACACTGCAGCCCAGGGGAGCGTGCACCCTTGTGAGCTGGGCATGTAGGGGCTTTGGGGCCAGCTCCCCCTCTGCCTTTGCTTATCTTCGTTAACCGAGGCTTGGTACCCAGCCCGGGCCAGGGCCCTTCATCCACCCCTTTCCTGGAGAGGGCAGGCAGTTGGGTGAGACCAGCCCGGCACAGGAGGGCAAAAGGGGACGAGAGAAGAGGATGCCCCAGGAGCAGCTGTCGAGGGGAAAGACGACAGCAGCTCCCCCAGGGCAGCCGCAGGCTGGGTGCTACAGTAGACCAGCGGCATCTGCCTTGGAGCACCTCCTGCCTCACTCCCTCCCGCCCGCAGCCCTGGACACCAGCAGCCCTGGGACACGGCACGCAGCTCCCAGCCACCCTTGCCCCTAGGCACCCATCTGCACTCCACTGCCCAGAGCAGAAATCCTTGCATGAAATACTTCACTGCCAGATCACAGTGGATTATAGGAGCCGGGGATAAAGTGGGAGTTACAGCAAACTCGGTGGTTGACTGTCTCTTCTGTTTTTTAATAGAAGATTAAGGCATTGCCGGAGTGACGTCTACATCTTCCTCAATGATGAAGGTTAGGGGTTTCAAGCCTAGCTGCCGACTCATAACCAGGCAGAAGAGAAAAGAGAAAATTAGCATGAAGAATGTTGCTGAAATGGCTTGTATGCCTTCAGAGATTAGCGTGGATATTGTATTGCTGCCTGTGTTATGGCTGGTGTGTTTAGACGTTTTAAATGGAGTCTGGTCTTTTTAAGAACACGGAGCACCTGTGTGTAGAGAATTTGCCTGTATCTGCAGATCCACTGCCATAAAGCGCAGATCTTTAAGAAACAAGCTCTTCCAGAAAGCAACTTTAATTCCTGACATTGTAAAACCAGTGCTTTCTTCTACGCCTAAATGCTTTTGGACATTTTAGTGAGCTATCGAACCGCTGGATGGCATGTCACTGCCCAGAGTCTAGCCTGGCTCCGCAGGGATTAAAAATCACTCCCCGTGAGTGCCTGTCTGCTGACCCTTCTGGGACACAAGTTTGGTGTTCCAGCTTCCCCATTAAATACTCGCTCTCTGACGGCACTGGCTGGCAAACTCAGCAGAGCCCTGGAACGTGACCTTCATCTAAGCCGTGTCACCTCCAGCGCACGTTGCCTCTGGATCAAGGCTGAGGCAGGTGGGGGAGGCTCAGGCTGCTGCTCCTGAGATAACTGGAAGGATCAGGGGAGCTGGGTGAGTGCTCAGTCTAAACAATGGCTTCAGAGTCAGAGTTGTGATCACACTCAAATTAACTTCAAATATGCACAGTAACACAAGAAGCAATTTGCATAAGACGTCACATGGAGTTGCATACAATTTCGCATATTTAAACAAAATACAATAAAGCACAGCTCGGGCGGGTACGTGAAATCATTTGTGCAGTGAACCATGCAGAGAAACGACATACAATTATCACAGAAGAAGAAAACAAATGGCAGCAACCACCCAGGATGCAAAGTCAGCTCAGAAGTTGTCAAAGACCAGCCTCTTCCTTCATCCGCCATCCTGATAGATGCTTGGACTCACATTATCATTACACGAGCCTGCACTACTTTTCCACCAGGCCCTTCTGGTGCAGAGGATGGTGCTCGCTGTGTCATGCCGCTACTCACTCCTTCACATTTGCATCCTTGGCTTCATCTTTGCAAAACACTTTCCTCATGCGTCATTCTTTCTGGGCTTTCTAGTGCATTCAGCTCTGAGTCTGAGGGACTCCTCTCTCACCATGCACCGCTCCGGGTGGTACTGTTCTTGCCCTGTGGTGGTAAAGGCTGAAATATTGGCTCTGGGAGGCCTGGGCAGACACTGACGGGCTCATTTTCAGTGGTCTCAGCGCTGTGCATGTTCAGAGTGCAATCCCTATGGCTTAGTTCTTAGTGCCCCTTTAGATCAGATGATGTGGCCTTCATCTCAGCTCCTGGAAAATGATGAACGAAGAATTAACATTTGAAAAGGAAGGTGGCAAGAAAAGGGAATAGCATCTCTTAGGTGGGAATGCATCATCCTTTAGAGGGAGCATCAGGAGGATTGAGACCTTTAACCCTGTGAAAGAGACTTTCACCCCCTGACCTACTCTCGGTGGCAATCCTGCGTCTCTGGCGCATGGGCTGGGTCCGCACTGCAGCAGTGAGGCTGAGCTCGGAGGGCCGAGCCATGTTCAGTCACCTCTGCTTCCCCTTCCTTTCCCGGGCGGCAGGCAGGGGGCAGGGGGGGCATCTGGCTGCTGCTCCTCAGGCAGCTGGAAGGATCAGGGGAGCTGGGACACAGGGATCAAGCTAAACATTCAGAGTCAGCAGCACTCTGATATGTGTGAGCTTCCAGACCCCTGCTTCACCCATCTTGTCTTCATTTACCCAGCTCTTTTAAAGCCCCCTAGCTCTATATTTCCATCCTGATCCCGTCCTCGGACCCTGCTTCCCCTTCCTGCCCCACCTTTTAATCCTAGCCACAACTTCTCATTCTGCCAACTCTCTCCTGACGCTGCCTTTTCCTGTCCTCCCTCGTGTTCCTGCTCCCTCATAACTCTCCTCTTAAAGGCCTGTGCTCGACAGCTTCAGCTCCTTGTATTTTAGTTAGGCAATTTGTTTCTCTCCGCAGGACTGCCTGAGCGTTAGCGAGGAACTGTCACCAAAACCCTGGAAGAGGCAGTGTTATGCTTAGTCACCATTTCATCCCAGCCCTCCTCTAACTTGCAGGTACCAGGGGAAAATCTGTCTTTTCCTCATTTGCTGCACTTAAGAGTTACTGCACCGTGTCATTAGCTACAAGCAAGCTGGCCAACACAAGTAGCTACAAGAAATCCCCATTTAGCCAGGGCTTTTTTGTCTTCAGTTTTGCCATGGAGGCCCTGATGCTTGGAATAAGGGAAATCTCTGCCGCCTCTTACAGCTCCTGCTGCGTACCCAGCCAACGCAGGGCAGCGCTAAGCAGAGCCTCGGACCTCGTTTGTGTGACATTCACTCGCATGCAATATGTCGCACAAGAAAGGAGTTGGCACAGCAGAAGAAGGCATGGGAGAGAAACCATTTCAGGCTTAAATAACTTATCCTGATGTCACCAAATGGGTCTGAATCAATGGAATGAGACTGGCGCAAGCGTCCACCGTAGGCACGTTTAACAGTTGCACTCGTGTTTCGGTTAAGGAACACATCCAGCCAAAGCTGTGTGTGTTCACAGCGCACTGACCTGGCTAGATTCACTCCCCTGATGCTAGCGGAGGACACCCACCACTGACCACCCCTTGGTTTAGGAAGGGTTCAAAAAGCTCCTGCTTTCTGGGTCACTTTACTGAGGCTCGGACAGTACCTGAGGCAATCATGATGCCTGTCCCAGCATCCTTCCTTAGGCAAACTAACTGGGAAACCAACCATCTCTTCAGCCAGGCCAGGCTGTAATGCAGATTTGACCAGTGCATACTGTAGACATCACACTACGTACCTCTGACATTCAGAAAATGAGTCACCCCAGGCTTGTTTGCTTGCTTGTTTGTTGAACCCTTGCGGTCTGTCCAGCCATCGACCAAGTCTGGGCTTCAAACTAGACTGGCTGCCCTGGAGCCTCTGCTCTCCTGCCACTGGAGCTCTAACTAGGAGCCACAGAGATGCAGGACAGGTCCCCGGAGCAGAGACTGGCATTTGTTTCCCTGCCAGAGCCCTTGTGGGGATTGATCTGAAGTTGAAGATGGTTTTGCTTGTATTCTGGTCACTCCCAGAGAAAACTGGGCTTTGGATCAATGTTCAATGCGTCACTGAATGGTCTATTATTCACTGAGTGCAATGTGCGCTCGGAGACACAGCAGCCCTCAGTAAAGATTCAATTCTGCCTCCGAGGATCAAAGCAGGAATGAACTGCAGGAACCACGCAGCTCCTCTACACGACACTGAATGGAGTGGTTGCTTGTTTCAGGGCGATTCTTCGTGGCGGTTTCCAGTTGTGCGTTGCTCCTAATTAAACAGCCATCTACACTTCCACATCCCCTTAGCAGGGCGCGGAGATACCTCTAACTTAAGCCATCCCTCTGCACCGAGGCTTACACTTGAGCTGGCACAGCTCGTCCACGCTGCTGTGCCCAGTCCACACCACGGCCCCGAGGAGCACAGCGATGCCCATAGCTCTGCGGGTGCTTTCCCACCACCACCCTCGTGCCCACAGCATCGAGCCAGCTCTCTCGCAGGGCTCACTTCAAAGGCACATGAAGTGGTAAAGAACCACACAGGGAGGAGAGCAGAGATGGAGCACACGGAGTCCTAACTTCCAGCCCCAACTCTGGAGAAGCTCCCTGAGCAAGCAAACGCTCCAGCTCGCTGCCAAATCTCTGCACTGACAGGCGCTTCCAGCTGATAGTTGCCTGATTTTTTATTTTTTTTTTTCCATAATGGGATAATTTATTGCAGGTTATAGAAGGCACTCAGCTGGAGGGAATCCCAGCTTTGGGAGATGTTTTCATAATGTTTTTCTGAAGTACTTTCTTTCCCAGGAAATCACAATGGTCAGCAATATCTCATGCTTGTTTTTGACCAATTGTTGGGGTGATTTTCATGTGCCTTCATGTGGTCATACAGTTTTTAGGTGTTCTTCTTTATTTTAAAGGATCACATCCATTCCTCCCATCTCTGCTGTCCTTGTTCAGCGTGCAGCTCCCCATTCTAGCTCCTCATCGGAGAGCAGGATGCTGGGAGGTGCTGAGGAAGGAGACAAGGCTGGAGACTGGGAAAGAAGGGAGGTGCTGGAGAAGGAGACAAGGCTGGAGACCAGGAAGGAAGGGAGATGCTGGGGAAGGAGGCAGGGCTGGAGACCAGACTGGAAGGTTAGGGAAGTCAACATGGGCAGGTGGGCAAGAGTGATATAGTGGGGAGTGGTGATGGGAAGCAGGGACTAGGCCATGGACTCAGCGTTTCAGAAAGCCAGAATAAAAAGAGGCAGCTCACAGAGCTTCTCCTGTGAGGCAGAGAGCGAGTCCTGGTGAAGAAAGGGAACATCTGACTGAGCGCCTGCAGCCTCAGCCTGTGCCGAGAGGGCACTGGAGAAAAAGCATCTGGCGACAGAGAAGTCAGCAGGAAGGGCTGAAGCTCTGGCTGGAAGCAGATGAGGTTTGTGCAAGACATTTCACAGCACTGATGAGTATGTAAGTCTGTAATTTCAGCACACTGAGAATCTGTCTACTCCTCAGTCAAGTCTCTCCAGCCTGCCCGGCCCCAGAGTCGCTGTATGTGTTTGACTGGGGAGGACCAGCTGGGTGGGCAGGTGGTCAGCCACCTAAAGCAACGGGGGTGAGGGATTCCCTCCTCCCACACTCGGCACAGAGGCGTAAGAGGGCATGTGTCTGCTCTCCAACGGGCCTGGGGCTGCCTCCAGCCCACAGAGACCCCATCCAGGGCACAGGGTGCCATGTGGAGGGGTCTGGCCCTGCGTCAGGAGGTGGTCCTGGGTCCTTCTGGTGGGAAGAAACCCCAGGACAGAGTCCGAGGTCAGGTCAGGGCTGGACAGCCTGCTCCTTCCTCCAACAGTAAAGCAGCGGAGCAGGGGCACCTCCAGTACCCAAAGGACTTGGATGGTGAGCAGGCAGAGGGAGCAGGGGCCGGGGACCACCCCCAGCACCCAGCAATCCTCCCACCATTGCCAGGGAGAGCCCCTTTGGAGCGGCCACTGTGTCTGGTGTGGGTCTCCAGCACCCCTCCGTGCCCACCCCAGCACCGATCACTGCCGGGGCTTGCGAAGTGGAGGAGTTGCAGGAGACAAGGATGCTTAATTACAGAGCAGCCCTGGAAACCAGCAACGGCAGCGGCACTGTGGCCAGGAGGGGAGGCAGCAGGGCTGTAAATAGAAATTGCGGAGGCAGCCGCAGGGAACAGAGTGAAGGAGGCTTCTGCGCTTGCATCGCTCCGTCTCCCTCCCTTCCTCTCAGCTTCTCTCACCTCTCCCAGCCACCCTGGCACCCAGCACAAACCGGCATGTGACAAGGAGCCCCAAAGCGTGGCCGGGAGGCAGCAGCTCCGGAGGCAAAACAGCCGCCCCAGGCAGAGAAGCGGGTGTGTGAGGCCCCAGCAGCCTCCTCCGTCAGGGGCCACCTCCCGTGGAAATGCGTGAAGAGGGTCAAAGTTCCATTTTAGCCAGTGAGGAGACTAAGGCGAGATGGATGCGGGGCCACATCGCCCCGTCTACCCTCTCCCCCCCGAGAGGAGGCTGTGGGGTGCCAGATGTCTGAGCCCCCATCCCACTGGGTTCTGCCCAGGGTGAAGCCCCTCTCGTCCCACCCTGACATCTCCATTACGGCCTCTTCCATAGCAGCAAGAGCTCTGCTTTCAGTATTTTGCAAAGGTTTATTTAAAAATGTTGAAACTAACATCCCACAAGAATTGAATATTTCACCACAAGGAGAAGAGAAATCCTACAAAAATATATATCACAGCGCACAAGGGCAGGGGAGGGGGAAGAGCGAGACTGAGCGGGGAGGGAAGGATGGGAGCTGCGGCAGAACGAGACCAAATGGCAAAGGGAGAACAAGAGGGGAGTGGGGAAAGCGAAACAGCAGGAGGGGAGAGATAACCAGGAGGGAGACCGTGGTACAGGACAGGAGTGGGAAGCAGGAAAACAGTGTGAGAGGGAAAACAACAGGAAAAAAGGAGTAGAGAGGCAGTAGCGGGTGAAGGAAGGGGGCCCCCCTCTACAGTCTTGCCAAGGTAGGGCCAGGACTACAGTGAGACATCAGTGGGGGTGCAGTCGGGGAGCTGGAGTTTGGCCCAGGGCTTTTGTGCTGCAGGGCTCGGCTCTAAGGCTGTGCCGTAGACGTGGTGTGTCGGAGCGAAAAAACCAAAACCACAGTTTAGTTCAGAACAGTCTGAAGGTGATCGTGTTTGGGAACTTGCAGGGAGTGAATGAACCACTCATTTCCAAGCACTTTTCCTTGTCAGAGGCAGGGAACGAAGGGACCAGATTTTCAAGGGCACTTCGGTGCCGTTGAGGAGGAGGTAGATAGCCCTCTCTGAAGCTGTGGGATGCTTGGCTGGATGTGAGCCCCTGGAAATTGGACCAGAGGAGCAGTGTGGAAGCACACACCGGAGGTCGGCTCCCCTGTCTACCAGTCGCAACCAACCAGATGGGAAGGCCCAAGCAGGATTTGGCCTTGTGGTCATGCCGCTCTGCTCGGTAAACAGGGAGACGCTCCAGTCCCTGCTCCAAAACAACACAGGGCAGAGGGGACAGATTCTCCCCCAGACCTTCCCTCCTTCCCACTGCACTCACAGAGAGACCACCCTCGCGTTACAGAAGCCAGGACCCTCTGGGGGGGCTCAGTGGAGACACGGTTCCTTCAGCTCACCCAGCCCACTTGGGTGTTCCCGTTTAATTGTGCAGAAATGTTGGGCAGGCTCAGCCCAATGCTGCCAACGTTTTCAGTCAGTTTCCCCGCACACTTTTCCTCTCTGTAAAATTTCCACTGGAAAAAATTGATCCAGATCTTTCTGCTCCAGCCACCTAGAAGACAGGGAAACCTGATGGGCTGTGACTGAGAAGGGACTGGCCTCTGCCCTGGCTTGATACTTGGTGCTGTCAACCTGTCTGTGTGCACATCTCACAAAATATTAGCTCGGGCCAGGGAAGAGACTGCAGGCATGCTCTGGCTCCGGTCTGTGTAGGGGAAGATGGTTTATAAGGCTCCATCCACAGAGAAAACAGATCCAGTGAGATGGTTTGTTGACTGGAAGAAGCTTATGTGTCCACACATGTTTTGAATGTTTTGTTCTAGGGACAAAATGTAGCAACGAAAATTTGGGCAGGGCAATGAAGCTGCTTCCCGTATCTAACCTGTTTTGTGTGAAAGAATGAATGACTGTCATAAAAACATATTTGGCTAGAAAAATTGGTCTTGGAAAAGACATTCAGCAGATCTAAGCTTCTGTCATTGTGTGAGTTTTCTCTGCTGCATTCCCCAGCTGCTCCCTTACCACAGCATCTGTGAAAGGTTTCACTCCCTGGAGATACTTTTAATAGAAACACAGACACGTTAAAGGGAGGAGAAAAACAAAACCCAAACTGCTGAAATTTGATTTGTTTGCAGAGTTTACAAAAGCCTGGCCAGCAGAGAGCAGGGCTTCCCCGCATCAAGAGTTGGAAAATGTTTTCACTACGCCTCCTGCGGTGCCCTGCCACTTTCTTACAGACCTTCTCTCCTCGCAGCGTGTGGAAGAGAAGGTCCAAGGACAGCCCTTGAAGTGGTAGAGTCGAAACTCCGGCCCTGTTTCAACCAGCACGATTGACCAAAGAGCAATGTAATTAATCTGGTCTGGAAGATTACCTAGACTGGTTGAAGGCATTGTATCGTGAACTGCCAGCAGTGAGCAGCGCAGCCCCTTGCCCAGATGTCCTGCTCCAGCGCTGGTGTGCTGGCGAGAGGGGGAACAGCCCCGAGCTGCCCTCGGCTGGTGGGGGCCCTGGGGAGCGGGGCAGCGGGCAGGACCAGCCGTCTGCCTCCTTCTCTGCCCATCCGCAGCTTGAGCGTCCACCAAAGCCTTGAACGGAGCCAGAATATAGAAAAGGCTCGGTAATAGATCGACCTACGGGAAAGCAATAATATCCTCTGCTGTAAGCGGAGACTCAACCTGTGCTTAGGCTAGGGACCTCCAGAGTCCTTTTCCACTTACACCTTTCAGTGATTTTGTGGTTTTAATAAGCTAGTAATTTTATTTGACCTGTCATTTTCTCCAAATCTCTACTGTTTTTTGCGAAGCCTATTGCAATTTACACTCTCATTTCAATGTCCTTCATGGTGAGTCAAATGGGACCCGAGATCACCTGATAGTTCAGCTGGGTAAATGGGCAGAACCAGCCCTCTTCTGACACTCCCTGTGCTTTGTCCTGTAATGAATAGGCTTTTACTGCAGAGATAAAGGATGAAAGGGCCATTTCCTTTCCTCCAAGATAACAGATAACTTTTTGTCAGAGACCTTGTATGGTGCATTAGGGCCTTCAAATTACCGCTGAGTTTCCTGGCTCCGCCCACATCAGTTCAGCAGCTGCAGGTGTTTGTACAAGATAGGGGCAACCTTACCCAAACCTGCACCATTTCAGCTCAGTGGCTGCCAAAGGGGGGGTCTATGAATTGCTTTGGAGGTGTCCACGAAAACCAAGGCAAGAGCAACTACTGTCATTAAGCAGAAATTTGCCATTTCACACTTCCTCAAAGTGAGTGGGTCCACACAGAGGAAGAGCTTGAGACATGCTGGTCTTGCTCACACAAGTAACTGAGAGTGTGGCTGCCTGCCCTACAGCCCACCACAGCCCCAAAGTACATGCTCTGGCAACCGGTTTGCACCAATACCCGTGCCATTGGTTTCGGTCCCCAACCAGCTGGGGCAATACATCGATGAAGGTTGCCACCCCGGGCATCCCTTCTCTCATGCTCTTGGTGAGCATTGCCTCATGAGTCTCCAGTCCCCTTGCGTTCCAGAAGAGACCTACCAGCAGTACATGGCAACCCTCCAAATCTTCCTAAGGTCAACTCTAGATGGCTCTTTGTCATCCCAGGCACACAGAGTCACGTCTGCTGCTTGGTGCCTGCAGCATGAGTGTCTGAAAGCAATTCCCTGCCTCAGCCCGGCAAAACTCAAGTTCCTCGTGCCCAGGTATATCTGCATACCACACTTTAGCTGCTTCGGCAGGATCACAAGGTACAGGACACTTGCTAAATAACATGATGGGCAGAGGGCTTTGCCTTGGGTTTTCTGAAGAACATCACCATAGGCTGATGTTCTTCAGAAAAACCTTGCTGAAGGAGGCTGAGGGGGTAGAGGGGGACAGCAAGGAGGCTTCCAAGAGATCAAAACATTTGGAAAGCTAAAGGAACCTTTTCCAACTTTAAATGGCAAGAGAAGTGGCGGGAGGACGAACTGAGAGAAAAAAACTGGGGACAGAGAGATAAAGAAAGATACAAGTGAAGAGAAAAAACAGAGGAGTGTTAGGCAGAAAGAAAATGGAAAGATGCATCTTCCATCTAGCGGGGAGGTAATATTTCCTTTAAAGAGATGGGTTCCTGAGGGGGCCCGGGTGCTGTGTGAGCTTCTACTGCCCAAGCTTCACCCACCCTTGGGACCCTCCCGAGAGCCAAGGCCTCGGGAACAGAAGAACCTGCCAATACTTGAGCCCCGGCTCAGGGGAGACCGAGCCCCGACAGGCAATCCTGCAGCCACTGAACTCCAGATGTTCACTTCAAAGCACACAACATGGGCAGGGACACACAGAGGGGTTAGGGTCCACGGGGACAGGGGTACGCTTTTCCACCTCGCCTACCCCCGATGTTAGGCATGCACTGGCGAGGGAGTCATGGAGATCCAAGTAAGTGTGTGTGTGTGTGTGCTAGGAGAGGGGCCGGGGAGGGCAAGATTTTGCACCACCACCAGCCGTCTTCCCTCCCACCATCCTGCTCTGTCATCACCCTGTCCCGCATGGGCGGGGGGGCGTGGGGAGTGTCCCCAACCTTCCCCCTGGCGGGAGGCGAAGGAGGCCCAGCTCGTGCGTTTGCCCAGGCACGTCCTGCTGGAGTTAGTTAATAATGGTGGTGGCGGGCCGTGGCACAAGGAGGTTGTTTTTTCCTGGGGTGGCAGAGGCGGCGGGAGTCTGCGCTCGCCGGCTGTGGCAGGAGGGTGGGGGGAGCCAGCTCTGCTTCTCCTGCGAGCGTCACAGGTTCACCAGCGGGATTCTGGGGGGAAAAGGGAATCGGAAATCAATTAGCAACGGGGGGCTTACACTGCCCTGCTGCCCCCACTAACTGACCGGCACCTTTGCCCTGCCTCAGCTTGCCTGTCCCCCCGTCCCCCTGCTGCCCCGGCTCACCAGCCGCTCACCGGTTGAGCTGGAAGGCCGTGCTCTTCCCATGGCCCCCCAGTTTCTCCACACCCTCCTGGCCCTGCCTGGACTCCTCCGCCTCGGGCGTGGGGGCCAGGGGGTCACCGTAGGGCCCCAGGATGCTGACGGTGGTGGGGGAGAGGTCCGTGAGGGGCTGCTGGCTCTCCTGCTGCCGCCCGCCGCTCTGCTGCCCCGAGTGACGCCGGCGTTTCTGGTTACGGTCCCAGCTTCGGAGAGAGACAAGGGGTGAGGTGAGGAGCGTCGCCTCAGACGAGCCCCAGCCCTCGACGACAGAGGGGCTCGTGGACCCTGCTACGCCCCGCGTCAGAGCCCTGCTCGGCCAGGTGCCAAACCTCGCCAGGGCTGGCAGCACCAGGTCCACACCCTGGGGACAAGCAGCTCCCAAGCCCATGGTCCCCCTGCCCACCCACCCGCAGATGCCAGCGTGCTGACGGCCCCCGTCGGCCCACACCCCACTCACCAGAACTTGAATATGATCCCGGTGGCGACCAGGACGATGATGATGGAGATGGTGATGGTGACGTACAGCTGGGGGTCCACACCTGCGAGACGGAGGGGGAGAGGGGGTGTGATGGCCACCCTCGCCGGGCCCCAGGGAGCAGCAGTGCAATGGGCAGATCCTGCCGGGGCCCTCGTGGGTTTTGCAGCAGGAGCTGCTCCGGCAGGGTGAAAGAAGCGACCGGCAGGTTTACCTTCCCCCCGGGGCCCAAACAAGAAGGGCTGCAGGGTGGCGGGGGTCTCGCGCAGGTTGAGCCCGGCGTTGTGCAGGAGCGAGTGGGAGTTGGGCTGCGCCGTCGCCATCCCGTGCGGTGAGACGAAGGTGTATCCCAGTGGCGGGAAGCCTGGGTTGGCCGAGTTGGCGTCCCCTCCGTCCTCGTCCGACACCGTGGGGCCCCACACGATGGCCCAGGGGTACTGGGAGGAGGGCATGCCGTCCTCAAACCCGGAGGGGGTGGCGGGGCGGGCGCCCACCGCCTGCCGCCTCAGCCGGACCGCGATGTGCCGCAGCTCCGCGCCCCGGGGCGGCGGGGCCTGCGGCCGCGGCGGCACGGCCGAGCGGGAAGCCCTCTCTGGCAGCGAGGTCCTGTCCCAGGCGCAGATGGTCCGCGGGGCCGAGGGGCTGCGGCGGGCGCAGA
>Ga0065711_1034293_pt1 | contig 24017 bp, 10 predicted proteins | sample Hoacrofraction12_FD_59098 | JGI IMG/M metagenome (GOLD analysis project Ga0065711, IMG submission 59098) | Hoatzin crop microbial communities from Cojedes, Venezuela - Epithelial fraction 12 v2 (version 2) | ecosystem: Host-associated > Birds > Digestive system > Esophagus > Crop | place... | reverse complement strand
AGAAAAAAAAAAAAAAAAAAAGAGCTTTTTCTTGTGTTCTTCTCTGTTATTTGGTGCATATTCAGAAAAAATGAGAATCGGGCTACAATGCTTTAGGACTAATCCCAAAGCAGACAGAAGAATTACTCAATGGGTTATTAACTATTCAATCTTTGGCAATTAGAAGCTGTGACAGATAACCACTTTCTATGCTATTAGCAAGGCAATCTTTAAGTTATATTGATACTTTATCAAATATATTCTCTGAATGATGAAAACAACTTCATTACAGTAATATTTTGGGTCTAGATTTGCACTAAGCAACTGATCTATTTCTGAATTTTATTTGGAATAAATACAGTAAAAGTGCCACTGTGTCTTCAACTTCCCACAAGAACCCCTAGCAGACAGAGAGATTTGAAACCTCACATCTTATTCATAGTGCATGACTAATAAAGGCATGTGCATGAATTTAGTACTCACTCATTGAGGGTATCTTTCTGACCACAGAACTGCCCATAGCTGTCAGTTGGATAAATCACTTTTCTGGGGTCGCCGTGCACCCAAGCTGCAAATACACACGTATCTTTTAACATTTTAGTTAAGTGTACACTGCTAATAGTTGAAACTAACTCACACTAAAATGTATCACCTCTAACATACCACTTTAATCTTCCTCGACCACCACTGAAGAGTACTGACTTGTAGATTTCCTAATGAAAAACTAAAATATAAACCAAACTAAACTAAACTAAGATACAGACAAATCAGTAAGAAAGCAAACCAATTCACTTTTTACCTTCAGAGCACATATATCTGGGTTGTATCCAAAATATAATGTAATGGACTTAAAAAATAATAGTTATTAAAAGGTGAAAGAAGAGGAGCTAACTATGTAAACAAATACGAGCGTTCACGGACAACAACAACGGCACTGAAATCAATGGGATTACCTGGGTGTGTGACAGAAATACACAGGCTATGACTGACTCCATTTGCACTAAGAATGGACACAAACTTTCACTTTGTAAATGAAAACATTTCCAGACTTCTCACTTAGCAATCGTCCCATTTTTCAGTTATTAGGTCTGCACCTGGCAACTTATGTATTATATGCTACCACAAACCACAGCACAGAATGGAAAGAGAGGTTGATATTGAACTTTTAAACTTCTTTTCTCCACTTTGAAGCAGGATTTCTTCTCCAAGCCATTCTCACCTGCACCATTATTTCCCCTTGAGGATCAAGTACACACCAGCTACCATTATTAGTATCATTATTCCTAAGGTGTAGTGCGCAGACTTCACTAAGCTTCCTTCATGACTAGCCAGTGACTAGCCTTTGAACTCTTCTGACCCTAAATAACGGAAATTTTATTTATTTTTAAGTATAATCTGAAAGTAAGATACAATGCCAGAATATAATTCTGTATCACTACCCTGAGCTGACACCCTAAAATCAGGTTGATAGAAAACTATTAGAAAAGACCATTGGTCTCCTCCCAAACATTTCCTTGTGCTTGTATTATGTGGAAGAGATTACAGGTATTACAAAGATTTTAGCCCCAGCCTTCCCTCTCTTGCACTATATACCGAATGTCAGGAACCCACTTACCATACACTTTAAGCTTTGATCTATGCAAACCACCTTGAAGTTGCTTCTCTGTAATCACCCCATTGTCTCTCAACTTTGTGACATTATATTTAGTCTTTTGTGAAACTGTCATTTTCCTCAAGGTCACTTTGGTGAGAATAACAGCACTGAACAATAATGATATGTGCAATAGAGATAGAACCTATAGAAGATCTCAGAGCAGCGGACTGCAAATTTATTGAAATGTTCAGGACAGATGCACAACATATCTTCAATGACTTGCAAATAGTTACAAGGAATCTGTAATGCTACCTTTCACCTGGAATGGTTTTAGGTTACCAAAATGAATCTGCTAGATCTTTTTAACCTATGTTTTTTTCCTGTGTTTTGGAGTTCGGAAATTAACCTGCTGCTTGGTATTGAACACTTTCTGAACATTCAGAGTAACTACATTTCAGATTAACTGTGGTGTTTTGATGCTCAGAGACAGCTAAAGTGCTTCACCAGTGTTAAATCCCATTTACTTTTTCATTTGTTAGCACCCACTTACTTATTTCAGTAGCATTACTTAACAGCAACATTTAAGAAGGCATCAGGTCTCTCTTACGAATTCCTATAGTCAGTTGATAACTCATATGTGCACATGACATTAGAAAGCAGACAGCTCTCTGGTGATTGCAATGAGTCTGCAGGTTATGCCATGCACGCTTTCTTCCATCATGACTCTGAGGCAGTTTTTCTTTCTACTTTAATACGATGTTGCTTTTCATACATGTTAATCCTAGTCCCAAATGGACCAAGTTCCTACAAGGACCTGAAAGGCCCTTCAGGCCTTACTTGTATAATGTTAGATGGTTAATACATTGGTGGTTTCCCAGCCCCAAAATTATTTTTTTTTAATTAGTTTGGCATGTTATTAAAGGGCTCATTTTTCACAATTGACTGTATTTTTTCTTTAACACCAGCAAAACAGGAAGCAGTAGAGATAAGCCCCACCATGCCAGATTCAAAGTACTGACAAGAATTTTGTAGGAAGACTTATATCTGCTTCATATAGATAATTTGGAAGTAGTCACTACTGCCAACAATATCCTTTTCCTAAGTAGCGTTTTAAACTTGGAACTTAATCACTCATCTTTTGCACTGTGTTTCTCTATTATTAGTAGAAATTAGTAGACTCTAAACAATGGAACACAGTGGTCACTTCTGAATATAATTTCTGTACCTGCTTTACCGTTATCGAATTGTCTGAAACTACTCCTGCTTGGCAGTAGAAGTCCTGTGCCCCTACGGCTTCAGTCATGTTTTTAATAAAAAAGTATTAAAAAGAATCTGTTTTTAAAAAACAACTTTGTGAAATTCCATCACTGGGATCAGCTGCTGGGTGGGTGGAGGAAGATACCTCTCAGCTAAATTCCAAAGTGAAACAAAAAATACCTGGGTCTGATTTGCAACATACACATTTAGCATTTCATTAACTCTGCAGCAAAAAAAGAAGGTAAATGACTAACACAAGAGAAAATATGTAGCCTCTTTCATTGCCTGTGCCAGGGCTAACCATCAAGATTAATAAACTTAACCCTCTGTCACCTTCTTTGCAAACTTAGAGCAATGACAGTAAAGAATTCATGCAATAAATACATGATTTTTCTGGCCAAGTCAGTGAAGAGTAAGTGCCTAATTCAACAGCTCTCACTGAAAGAAGGTTATTGTAAGAACGAGGCTGACAGAGCAGCACCATGTTTTGCATGTTCTTCCTCACTATTGGTGACTCACTATCAAGCACTAAATGAAAAGGAATCCAGTCACATAAAATTTATATTCCAGCATGCTCTGATGCTCATAAAGCTGCAGTCTGAGCACCGGCACAAACATCTGTGGCAAAAAAGAAAATTAAAGAACAGCTGAACCATATTGCGCAGTTGACTCGGCCCTCAGAACAGCAATGTGACATCCTATGATGTCAGTATAGCATTTCTGGGAGATCTGCAGTTATGTCAGTCCTTTTACTGATGCAGAGCCAACACACATGGACAGTATCAATACTAGCCAATGTGTGTCGCTAAATGTCCAGCAGATGCACTCCTTTTTTTTCTGTGCTCTATGGGCTATGTCAGTTGTTGTAAAGGCGGGAAAGCTCCCAGTCAAGGAGAAAATGTGATTTGAACAATGGCATCCTGTGATACTTAAAAATGAACTGCAAATCTGTTTATACTATCTGTCTCATTCCCTCTGCTGTGTATTTTTGTAAGGGCAGTCTTTCATACAATTATTCTGCTTCCCTTAAAGGTATGTTTTTAATATTTTAATGTATGGAGAAACTGACCTGCCAAATTTACTAATGTATTACAACGGGTAATAGAACACATGATGCAGAATTTGTAAATCCATGTTGATAACACTGGTATTGTATAAGCATCCCTTGGAGCAACACATCAAGAGTTATTACTCTGAATTAACCTGTCCTTGAAGATAACTTATTTGCTGCCTCTTATGTGCACTTTTCTGAATTAAAATAATCTTAAATTAAGAGCCTAAACGTTTGCAAAGTATTGCCCAGATAAGCCCAGTGTCTCTGAAATAAACACGAAAAGTTAAGTCAGTTTGGTAGGAAGGCAAACTACACGGAATGTCAGATCAGCACTATTAGTTTATCTGTAAAGGTAAAAGAATTACAAGAAAGTAAATCATAGAATAACTACTTCTGTTCAGTACAGTCACTTAGCAGCCATCACTGAAGCAGAACTAAGAAATGCTAGTATCAAAAACCATGTGGTTTTATCTTTGAAAGACAATTGATTACCTTTTACTCAGATTACATTTCAGCCCCCTGAAACATAAAAAAATTCTGCCTCACTGTTACACAGACACACATATAGCAGAAGCCTATGTGAGCTATACATACAATACTGGAGGCAAAATTTGACTCAGATTTTCAGTCATAGCACTGGTGTGACGAACCTGCCTTTATTGCTTACTTCTCAAGCCAAATTAAACAGGGATCCAGAGTGGTATTCACACATATTCAAGAAATTGTGGAAATCTACTTTTGTTTTTTTCTTCCCTATAATAAGGCATAATTCATGACTAAGGATTGGTTTATAATGTATTTTCCCTTAGTGGGAACTTCTTTGACTCTCATGTATTTTGTACAGGGCTGGCCCCTGAACTGTACAAAGCTGATCTCATCTTCTACTTAGCAACAAATCAGAGTAAGAATAGTGAAGCACAGTACAAGGAAAGATGAAAAGCAGGGACCGTGTGGATCTGGATTTGGAGCTGAACTAAATGTTTCTAGATCAAAAATTGAAATATCCTCTGTAAGAAAGGTAGAAAAAGTCACCAGCTACAAATTTGGTATCTGGTTCCACAAATAGGTTCTAGTTCTAGCCAACATTTCATAAGGTTTGCAAGAGAAGGCTGTTCAGATGCCTTGTGTCCAGCAGGAAACCACTGCATGTGCAGAGCAAGGAATATGACCAGTTCACTGTCTCACATCACAGTAACTATGTTGTCTGAGATCACAGACATGAAAAAGTGAGGAACTGGCCCGTCCTCTTCTGCTGCTATTTACTTCTGCAACATCTAGCATATGGGGTTCTCTGGAAACTGCACATACAAAGTTGACATGAAGTTCTAGCCAAAAAGTCAAGGAGATTTATATAGTGCTGGAAAGAGAGACCAGATCTGACAGCACAAGAATACCGCACAGCTAGAAACTGGCAATGCTCTTCTTTCCCTTTGCCCAGGTAACAGAACTTCAAAATACTGCCTGTCTGCACATGGGCAGGTCATCAGTCACCAGGGCATTTGTATGCTCAAGAAAACAACAAACGTTCCTCTTATCTGAGTCCAGCTTCTTCAGTTCTGGCTTTGCATTTGAACAGCGATGGAAGGAGAGAGCATAACATCAATGAAGAATCAGTCAGTCAGGTAGGAAGAGGAGGACAACAGCACAGACATTACAGGGATGTCCTTCAGACACCGCATACTCCCAGCACAAAGTGGGAGGCACGGCAGGTCTGCAACAGCTGTGCACACTCCAGCAGCTACTGGTGCTTCTTAGCACTAACTAGTGACCTCCTTTTCTTCAGTCTATTCCAGAGCAGGCTTAGTAAGCAGAGATATATATTGCATCTATATTCTGGTAAGTCCCTCTCCAACCTCCTATAACTGGGAGATGTGTCACTATTTCCGCTCCAAAGACTTTCACAAGTCATACGAACATTAGTGTCAATTTGAAATTACACAAAGTGTGAACAATTCAATTAGGCCATGAAGGCAAGAAGATGCTTCATTCTATAGCAAAGGAAAGGGCCCACAGTATCCAAACAGTAGCCAGAACTGTGATGAGAGAACACCTGCATGATTTTGCATGCACAGATTCCAGTAGCGGCTACAAAACAAAGAGATCCTGTACTTGTCTCCACACAGATGACACTGATGTTAACTTAAGCATCACAATCACACACACTGACCTTGTGAAAAAATTGTCAAAGAACAGCATTTGAAGTCTGTCTGAAGATGACTGTACAATCATGCCATGCAGTAGTTAGGGACTCTCTTCCTGGATCCAATCCCAAAGAGAATCCTATAGCTGCTGTAATCTCTAGAAGTATGGCATAAAATCAAGGACAGCTTGAACTGCTTCTGAATTCACTTTTTGCTCTGCCCACTTTTCTTACATTCACAGATCTCAAGTTATCATTCATTTTTTGGAAACAGAGGCTCAAAGAGATTAGGCAAGAAAAAAACCCAAGAGTTTTGAAACGAAATAATTTCTTCCACCTGCAAGAATCATCAGCCATCTGCTACCTTGGTGTTCGCTTCCTAGTGCAGGCTTCGTGCTTCCTTGCACAGGTCCTCCATGTCCCTCACACTTCCTGGTAAATGCCATTTGCTTCCTCACTTCTCCATCTTATAAATGCTTATAAGTATCTGAAGGGTGGGTGTCAGAAGGATGAGGCCAAACTCTTTTCAGTGGTGCCCAGCGACAGCACAAGGGGCAATGGGCACAAACTGAAGCATACGAAGTTCTGACTGAACATGAGGAAGAACAACTTCACTCTGAGGGTGACAGACCACTGGCACAGGCTGCCCAGAGAGGTTGCCCAGAGGGAGTCTCCTTCTCTGGAGATATTCAAGCCCCACCCGGACAAGGTCCTGAGCAGCCTGCTCTAGGTGACCCTGCTTCAGCACGGGGGTTGGACTAGATGACCCACAGAGGTCCCTTCCAACCCCTAACAATCTATGATTCTGTGATCTTCCTGAAGACATGAATGTTCATGACGAGGCAGTAACTGCAGGGGAATACGGGAAACAAAAAATACACACAGAGAATTCCCAGTGCTGGAGAGAACAGACTTCTCAGAATGTGTTCAGTGCTCAGCTACTACAGGCAAGGTGAGAGGGGCTAGCTCAGCATTGTGGCTTGGAGGACATTATGCTACCATACAATTTAGTGGGAGGACAGAGTATTTTCTCAGACAGTTATTGGAACCCTCTAGGCTAAAGCAGTCTTGCTTACAGCCCTCTTCTCATGCTACAGACAGCAGCTTTTCACAGTGTTTGGGGTTGGAAGGGACCTCTGGATGTCATCTTGTTCAAAACTCCTGCTCAGGCAGGGCCACCCAGAACAGGTTGCCCAGGACCACATCCAGACAGCTTTTGAGTATTCCCAAGGATGGATATTGCACAACCTTTTTTCTTTACAAATCAGAAAAATGTATTACAGAATTATGAAGACAACAAATGGCTTTTCTTCTATGTCAGGCAGGGCCAAAACAATCCTTTACAAGCAAATTGAAAGAGCTCAGACAGATATGCAGATACATAGTAAGTATACTCTTACAGCATCATTTGTCCTTTCACACATAGGCATTTATACAATTCTCTCACACAAACAAAATAAAATGGCTATTATTAACAAATATCCTCACGCGCAAACAACTTATCCCACAACAAATGAAGTAATTTCTCTTACTTCTACTTTTAACACTCACATATGTTCCTTCAGTAATATTTTACAGAACAAGAAGCCTCTAAACACCACAGTGTTTATCTCTAACTTTTTCTGCAGGTTAATGAAAAACGAAAGTGAATTTTTCCACCGCTGTTACTTTATGAAAGCAAAATTATCAAACTATGTCATTTTTACTTGAACACAATTAATTTTAACACTTTCATCAACAAACACATGGTTTTGAACATCTCCATAATTACAACAGACACTGAATATTAATTCATTATTTCCTTCTAGGCAAGGCATTGCTTTTTGACTGGAAAGCTTTACTTACATATAAGTAAAAGGGACATCTCAATTAAAAATTCTAACATTCACAAAGTTGCTTCCCCTGCATGTGAGAAAGCACTACTATACCTCCGTTTACTCACCCACAATTCCTAATGCAATGTAACCCAGAATGACGACTATGAAGATCACACAGCAAATAATGTCTGTACAGTGCCTAGGGACAGAAAGAAACACTTTTTAAAAACAAGGTGCCTAATATGACCCTTTGAGAACACCAAGTGTCATAGGGTATCTTAACATCTGAATAAGATGTCTGCATCTGCACTTAGTAGAAGTCTTACTTACAAAATCACGTTTGAGGTGTAAGGCCATCAAATAAATGTGTATGCCATTTGCATTGTAGACAGCAATAAAAGTATACTGAGGAACAGATTTAAATATTCTTAAAACAAATAATACCTTACAACACTGAAGCCATGAGATCACTTATGGTATAAGCTACTACAGAACACCTGCCTTAGCATGTCCCTAAAGCTGGTATGAAATATTGCAAACAATGTGATGAAAGAAAGATGCAGCATAACTTACCTGTATTATAAATAGCTTATAAAGGGAAAAATCACAACGTGAAGTGAAAAAAAAAAAAACAACCTATATGCAACTACCCCTGATCTCTGCACACAGTTCTGACTCAGCCGCTCGCCCTCATTTAATGCAACCAAAATATGCTCTACAGAGAGGACAAAGAAACCCCAACGTATTGTGGAGAGCCATACCTTCTTTTACAGAAAAGCAGTCAAAGAACAGGACTTTCCAACTGAAAACTGAGCCAGTGAGTAAACAGTGAGTATTCAACTAAATTAGCACCTTCTACTTACTGGTCTGCATATTAAGTTCATGCAGGCAGAGGAGTGGAGATGCAGACCACAAGACTAATCTTCCTGCAGTGTCTGACACTGATCAGAGCTGTTCCAGGAGTGTAGTTAACATGAAGTACAACACTCCCAAGCAAGCAGGAGAAGGTCAGTACACACCTGTGGAGACCATCAGCCCTGAGGGCTCCGGCTGGGGCGAGCAGTGCTCTCCTTCACAAGGCAACTTCTCAAGCCCTTCTTTCTAAAGATGCATGGAAGTAAAATAGTTACCGTCTCACAAGCCTTTGCAGGCCTCACTGGTTAATGGTCTCACCAGGATTTAATTAACAAAGGAATGAATTACTTGTAAAAGGGTGTGCTGCCTAGAGCCTCCTTATCTGAAGGACTTCAGGAGCTGTTGTTTTTTACCATGTCCTGTTTATTCGACACAGTTTTGGTGAAGGACAAGTTGTACGACCTAAAGGTGTATGAACTGTAACTGCCCCTTTCGGGCAGGGTTCATGTCTGCAGAGCCTGTCAGTGCTGCTTTGGGCTGTCCCCACAACTGCAGTAACAAACTGCTGCTGCTCTGACCAGATCCAAATCCTGTTCTGCTTTTCCCTCACAAGTGAATGAGCAATAATCACCCCAGGAAAGCTAATGCCTGCTTCAAGTTGACGTAAAGGACTGCCTTCATAACATAAGCAACATTCACCTCTGCTTTCACATCCGTGCAAGGAGCCAAGTGGATGGATCTTAGAATCCAAACTCCAACTGACACACAGTCATTTTTAGCATCTACCATTCTTTTCAGTTTTCCAACCTGTATTTCCTCTTACAGAGAATTGCTATTCTTTAGCATAAAGGAAATAAAGATGGTAGATCTTTTAAACAGTTGGAGAACTTGGGAAGTGTTTCCAGGTGTGGAAAAGGAATGCAAAATCCTGTACACTTCTCTAGAGACGCAGTTCCTCTTCCAGGACAATTCTCATAGGTCTCATTTTATGATACCTAAATGCAATAAAAGGTTACACCCATTTGTGCTAAAGCTTCCGTTTAAAGTTTTGCAGAGCCACCATGAACAAGTACCCATAAACACTTTGTCAGAAGGCAGGATTTTCTGTTCTTTGTAATACACAAAATTCTATACAGTACCTAGTAAAATTTACTGTGGCCAAGTACTGTTGTTATAGAAATATTAAAAAAATATATATAAGTAGTACATAAATCCTTTTTGAGTGGCTTCAGAAAATTTTGAAACAGTTCATACAGACTAATTTTTGTTCATGCAAAATAATTGCTTATTTTACTAGATACTATGAGTGAAACCCTGGCTCCATTTAACATCATTGTTAGCTCAAGTAGCTCACTTACAGTGAGATCATAATATTACCTCATAAACACAAGGCTCCACAGAAGAGGAAGAAAAATGTAAAATGTGTTAAATGAATACATTAAAATAACTCTGTAAAGATACAAGGTTATACTGTACTATAAAGTGGCAGGAACTGGAATGATGGGAATTGCCTCTTCCCAAACAGGAGATACTGGAAGCCCATGCTTATTACTGAAACCTAATCAGAAATTATCCAGCCATGCTTTGACTGAAAACAGATTTGATATGAATTTTTTCAAACTAAAAAGGTAATTTGCTAGGGCAAATCTGCTTCTTCAGTTTGTCTCAGGCTAATGAGACAGAGCAAGATCACTCAGGAGACAACTGTTAAACTGAACCCTAAGGAAGATGGATTAATGGAAATAAGATTAAGAGAATAGAAACTGAGAACATTGCTTACCTTATGGGCTCTATAATATTTTCTTACAGATAGCCCTATCATACTTTTATATAATTATGTTTAAACTTTCAAAGATTAATGAGAAAAGGCACTTTATATTTCTTATAGCACAGATGACAAAAACATTAAAAATGCTTTTGCTAATAGCCAGCCTTGGAAATTTTGATGGTTTCTGGTACTTTCCAGATAATCAAGTTCCATAATCTGAACCAAAGCACAGTAAGTCTATGCATTTGAACCCAAGAGTTTCCATAGAGATAAATTGCTAATAAAACCATCAGTTTAATCATTTTCAGGTGACGTAATAGAAGACCTTAATGTGGTTAAGTGCACAGTTCAGGCTCCCACACCACATTTTACTGCTTAGTGCTGTCATCTAGCTGAATTTATAGAGTCTGATTTGCTTTCCACCTTCTCTCAGAAACATACTGGCTTCTTGGCTTCTCCTGCTGTGTTACATGTGGCAGTGCATGCAAACAATACCTTGTGCATGTGTAATAGCGTTCCAGCAAATAAATGAAGGCAAAGATAGAATCATCCACACAGAGTATTAGTCCATAAAAGCCATTTATTCACTGACGGTTCATGCACTTAATCGTTAATGACTGACTAGGACCCCTTTCTGTTTGGCAGTTTCATGCCCAATCTGCCAGAAATGCAATTTTGCTCAAGACACTGCACTAGCAAGAAACTATGACATTTATTAGACAGCACTAGCAGTATATGAGCACCTACAAATAGTCTTGAGCCCAACACTGTGCAACCACAGAGCAAAACAAGGCTCAAGATGTTCACAGTGTGAGTTTCAGGTTACCACTTTCAATTCGGCAGACACATTAAGGTGACCACTAATGTCCTCACTTCTGAGTTCCTCCTCCCTGCTTGACTAAAAGCTTGTGTTTTGAGACTTCCCTAAATCATGTTGTGTCAAGGTGATGCTATACTATACCATAGAATGCCACGAATAGCTCTGAACAGAACAACTCTGAATTGAGCTGGAGCTGAACTGAGACATAAGAGCTGCTGTACAAATGGGTATTTCTATCAGCACAGAGACATTGATGGCATCATCCTGCACAGCTGAATAAACGTGCGAGGTGCACATAACTGTTTGCAGAGAAAGTTCCTTTCACAATCCTCTACAAATTGCCACTTCTACTGTGGAGGCCAAAATTGCACAGAAAAATATATTTATACAGGTTTTCACCAAAAGCTGTTTTCCATCAACTTAAATTCTGCAATTTCTTAACAAGTACGACTGATCTGCACTAACCTGCATGGATTTACTAAATTGACATGTTTTAGTTATAAGCACTATGCTTAAGGAAGTATTGTTCAGTTCTGGAAAACTTAAATTTCAATATCTACAAATGAGAAAAATCTGTAGACGCTGTATGCCCCAAACCAGAAACATGAAACAAGAACTCAAAGAAAAATGTAGGCTTCCCCACTCATTAGCCAGTGCTTGGCACATTATGTTGATACAGACAACAACATGTAATAAAACATACGTGGAACAATAAAAGACCAGTAGCAAGAAAAATAATTTTGTATTCTACCAACATTTATCTATGGTAGACTCTTAGTGTAGTCTAAGCAACATCTTTAGCAAAGGTTATTCAGTTTAAATGGCACAAAGGACAACTTTAACATCAACATTGTTTATTATTTCAGTGTTGACCGCAGTATCAAGTCACGTGCCATGTAGATATCTCATAGAATGATAGAATGGCATGGGTTGGAATGGACCTTTAAGGGCCATCTAGTCCAATTCCCCTGCAATGACCAGGGACATCTTCAACCAGATCAGGTTTCTCAGAGCCCCATCTAACCTGGCCTTGAATGTTTCCAGGCATGGGGCATCCACCACCTCTCTGGGCAACCTGTGCCAGTGTTTCACCACCCTCATGGTAAAAAATTTCTTCCTTATATCCAGTCTGAATCCTACCCTCCCTTAGTTTAAAACCATTACCCCTTGTCCTATCGCAACAGGTCTTGCTGAAAAGTTTGTCCCCATCTTTCTTATAAGCCCGCTTTAAGTACTGGCAGGCTGCTCTGAGGTCTCCCTGGAGCCTTCTCTTCTCCAGGCTGAACAGCCCCAGCTTTCCCAGCCTTTCCTCCAAGACGACAGGTTCCAGCCCTCGGATCATTGCTGGGACTTCCTTTGGCCCCGCACCAACAGCTCCAGATCTGTCCTGTGCTGAGGGTTCCAGAGCTGGGCGCAGGACTCCCGGGACGGGATCTCAGCAGAGCGGGACAGAGGGACAGAATTCCTGACAGAGGGGGGGCCCCCTCGCTCGGTGCCCACGCTGCTGGGGATGCAGCCCAGGGCATGCTTGGCCTTCTGGGCTGCCAGCACACATGGCCGGGTCACGTCCAGCACATCCACATCCACCAGCACCCCCAAGTCCTTCTCGGCAGGGCTGTCTCCAGCCCTTCATCCCCAGCCTGTATTGATACCGGGGGTTGCCCCGACCCACATGCAGGACCTTGCACTTGGCCTTGTTGAACTTCACGAGGTTCACACAGGCTACCTCTCCAGCTTGTTCAGGTCCCTTGGGATGGCATCCCATTCCTCCCTCAGGCATGTCGACCACACCACTCAGCTTGGTGTCATCTGCAAACTTGCTGAGGGTGCACTCATATCTGACACATTTCTATTTGTGAGAAGGTGTAGTTTGTATTGCCAGTTTAGTTCAGGAATTTTTATTAGTTTTTTTTCAAACTCTTAAAGAAGACAGCTAAATGGTTATGGAAATTTACTGATATTCAATTTTCGTGAGAACCCATGAACTACATTTTCTAATCACAGAGGAAAACGTGGTCTTTGTCTTAACAAGAACACTGAATTTCTAGAAAGATGTTGAACAATTAAAGATAGTCCAGGAGGTGTCAGGAGTTTTTAAAATATAACAAGAAAAAAACCTACAATGATGTCGGTGGAAGAAATGCTTTTTTATTCTTAGAGAAGCATTACACATTCTATCTAAATTCCTCATGAATACTTAACTTCACAAGCCTTCCCCACAACATTCCCCGCTTCATCTGGCATCGGCATGAAATACTGAGACCATTCAACAGAGCCTCCCTCTCTATGCCAAATCTGCATGAAGTCCAGTATGAGAGACTATTTCAATGCCAATGGGAGACAGAGAGACAGACACTAGACAAATGTTCATACATGCAGAAACTGAGATGTTCCCAACTTACTCAGTTCCTAGGGGTGAACCTCTGGGAGCAGGGAAAGATGGCTTGGAGGAAATTTCTGCCTTTGAGGAATCAGAGATAGCTTAGACTTAAAATACGATGTGCTAGATTTTGTCTCATATGAATTCAGTAGTCATGATGATGGGATGTGACCTTTTCCAGCTGCTCCTGCACCTTTAAATGCAGATATATACAGCCTATTTCCCTAGAAACCCATCCTCTCCATTTTTCAAAAATGAAGAAGAACTGTTTCCCTGACCAATGAAAACAGACTATGAAATCAAGAGCAGGACAAATTATCTTATCAGCAGAAAGTAAAGCTAGGTGTTTCTCCATGCACACTGTACACAGAGTTACGCCAGTTATGGCAAAGCATACAAACAGCTCTGTCCCCACCCACATATTCACTATCAGCACTCCTCTGTCTGGACAAAAATATATGCTTTCAGCTTCCTACTATCTCTTCTCCTTCAGAAAAGTGAGAAGCCCCGAAGACATAAACAAATTCAGGGAAGATGCCCGTTTTCATCCTGTTGAACGCTCTGGAATACCTTCTGAGAAGGTATTTTTTTCATAGGAACTACACAGTCTTCATTTTCTTGAAAGACTGTGGTTTCTTAATTGTTTAATCTTAGTAATTGGAAAAATTACTTAAAAACAAGTTCATTCATTGTCTTCAAACAAATTTAATGATGATCTTAAACTACTTCAAGATCATGTCTACAGTGTGCTGTACTGATGACCCCAAAAGGTCAGGTGAGTCATTTGGGTATCTTGCAGAAATGGTGGGTTGAATCTAAATCCAAGCGTACCTCATTGCAAAGTATGCTCAACAAGCATCAATGCTGCTATCACTGACTTATGATCTACTGTACAATGAAGTCATATCCTTAATGTTTAGTGAATTGATCTTTTTCTGTATTGTTTCTAACAATATTATCTCACCAAAGCACTATAAAATGCACTGAATATATGTGGTATAGTAGTGTTGCATTGTATTCATTTGGTTGTGTTTTCAAGAAGCCGCTGTGAAAAGTACAATTAGAATAGCATATATATGTACCTGGAATTGCAGAAGCCGTCACAGCAACTACACAAATGTAACAGCAAGGCACAATGCAAAAACAGTTTTTACTAACTGTATCACGCAGTAACACCAAAAACAAGAGAAGTCATCCTGCCATACCATCACCACAGTTTCATCACTCCTCACGCACATGAGGGAAAAGCACACTGCTCAAAAATACCATTAAATTGCAGTATTTTAGGATCCAATTCTGCAGCCCACAGTGCCATAGGTAGTCTCACTCACTTCAGAGACACTCTTCACACATGCAAAAACTGTTCACTCAAGTAAGGGTTTCAGGGCTGAGTAACTCCCGCAGCCAGCCACATCACTGGCAGTATGTTACTGCTGTCACTGTTCAAGCACTACCGATTTTCTGCCAGGGTTTTACCCTGCTGGCCAGCCACAGTACAAACGTAACGGTGCACACCAAGGCCATACTCTGGAGAGAGTTAAATAAATCCAGGAGCAGGAAAACCAGCTGCAAACTGAACAACAGTGTGCCAGGGTTCCAGTCCTGTGCTGTATGGAAACAAAACAGACTGTGTCACATGGCTGTGGCACCCCAGAACATTACAACACCTCAAATGGTCCTACTGATATCACCACAAGGTAACACGGTACTAGACAATCTGAGGCACACAGAATCGGTATTTAAATTGAAAGAACTTAAGAGCACACAGTTAAATATTCCCCAGAAATCACACATCCCAACGGTGGTAAGGATAGTCTTCTGGATTTAAAAGAATTGCAGAATCAAATTCACAAGTTCTGTTAACAAAATCTTTTATCCCCTGTTCACTACAAAAATGTAAACAGAATGAGTTATTTACCTGTTATGAATAGGTCCTCTGAATTTGGGGTCAAATTTCCTTGGTTCACCTGCATTTAAAATAAAACAGTATAAAAATATGTCCTTATTTAAAATAAAATCTACTGAGAGGGGGATGTTAACAGTAGTCTTTGAAGAACATCTTCCACATATTCCTATTTAATCAGTTTTGTTAAAATCATTTCATGCAGGTGGTATCAGTAATTCACTAATACAACTACCTAGTTTTTATAAAGGAGATCAAAGCTTTTTTCTTCTAGCTTAAAAAACTTTTGAGTGCCTCACATTTACCACTCAATAAATCACCTTTAATGTACATCCTATCACTACACCTATGCAGAGTGCTCACAATAGAAAGTTGCTGATACTCGAGAGACAAGGATTATGTCTCACACTCACATGCTAAGTAACATTGGCAGCAAGTGGGTGAACCTCCCTCTCTGGAGCTACAGGCTAAGCCCTTCTGATTTTTCCCTACAAGAACAGTTTGGAGTCATGTCTGTACTTAATGTTATACTTACAGTCTTGTAGAGTTATTCTTACTTCGCACTGCTTTGGTTACAAGACTTTATAGACAAATTGTTGCAGGTTTGCCCTTTTTGCATTGGGCTTATCAGACCACAAATCATGGCTGGAGACTGCAGAAATTCAGTGTTGACCTTGCTCTGCAGGACCCTGCACAGGTAGTGTAACTGCACTAGCTTCCCCTAAGCCGGAGACGATGTATAGTGCCGCAAAGCAGGCAGAAGAGCACGTTTCAAGTATCTGCTCTAACTCTCAAGTGGATGTACCCACTACACACCCCAGTGCAGGAAGCAGAGCAGGTTTTCAAGTTGGTTATGCCTACATCCCTGAACATGGTTGTTGCTTTATATGAATCTCAGAACGACTAGAAGGTCAAGTCAGGTCCCTCCTAGAAACAGGCAGTAATATCTGGCCAGAGTTTATGGATTGAAGGAGTCAAAAGTGATACATTTTTTTCATAGGGCCATCCTGGTTAGTATAGTTCCAGTTGCTTCACTCTACATATAAGCAAACTATATTAATAAACTACCAAATACTAATCTGCCAATCTGTGCTTCAAATGTGGACTTCAATAAGATGAATTACAGTATGATTTCACTTGGGAAGGAGTAACAAAAATTTATGGCAGAATTTAAATTTTCAAGTTTCAAGCTACTGTATAAAGAGGCAGTCCTTCGTTCAACAGACCAGGATTTGGAGTTTCCTTCTGAAACTAGCTATTCAGCTTTATAGGATTTTTAAGCTCAGTAATTATGGAGATTTACTGAACCAAACCTTGTGCCATGAGAAACTACTTCTTCATTCAAATGTCAATGCTACAATTCAAATCACTGTTCCAGAGTGCTTTCTCATTGCCTTCTTAAGGATCTCTTCTTCTGAACATACAAGCTGTTACCAGCCTAAGCTTTCCCCGGCCCACAGAAAAAATACTTTTCTTCAGTTACAGAAGAATTCAGCAACTTCTCAAAGGCAGAATTTACTTATTAACTAGATGCCAGACTTTGTTCTTGGTTTGTATCAGAAAAACCTTATCAGAACACACGCAGACCAGTACAATAAACACAGCAGACAATAAAATCCTCTTTGCCCTTCATCTGAGGTGTTCAGGTCCACCTTACCAAGCTCCCAAAACATATATATTTTAACACAGAAGAGACTGGGAAAGCTAAAACTTTGGAGAAGTGATGTGTGACAGCAATGCTGGGGAGTAGATTTCAGTTCTGCTGTTACACAGGTAATACAAGAACCCACCATGGTCCAGAAAGCAAGTGTACCGTACACAACATCTAATGCTGGGCCAAAAACTGTATTTTGAAGAACCTTTTTGTACAGCAATTTCTACAAATTAAGTATTTCTACAAAATAATTTCACTCCGGAAGAGTTCGTAGTCTGTGACATCCCTCCCTATTGACAAGTTCTGGCCATAAGGCATACTGAAGTGACCCTTTGTTCACTGTTCATACAGGACCCACGTTTCACATGTAAGAACAGCCACACCAGATCACAAGAAAGATCTGCTGAACCCACACACTGCATCTAACAAGGTACCATAGTGAATACCTGAGGAAAAATGCAAAATCAAGGCAAACATAGTGGTATTCCCCTAAAATTGACATTACAGAGATTTGCAACTGCACTTTTCTGAACCAAAGGTAGTGACTTTGTATTTAATAGTTGTGGGTCAATTTCTTTCTTATTCATTTCATAAATCTTTATTTAACTTTCATACATTTTAACAATCTGCAATGCCCTACCTCATGGAGTACTACAAGTTAATGAAACATTGAAGTACTATCTCCTTTCGTCTGTTTTAAGCTTGCCGTCTGTCAGCCCATACCTGTATGGCACCATGGTATGCTACTAATAATTTTACAGGTTACTACATTCCTCTTTACTTGTCTATCTTCAAGAGCCTCTTAGTTTTAGTTGCTTCTCATACATAAGCCATTCCAAGCTTTTGGTCATGCTTATATTCCTTTTCTGCATCTTTTTCAGTGCTACTATATATCGCTGGAAAAGTAAGAGCCAGAACCGCACAGGATATTCACCACAAATATTGGCTGTGATTTATACAATCATACAATGACCTTTTCTATTTGATCTCAGTCCATTCCTAATAATTCTTTCTTACAGTCCACTTGCTTTTGGAGGCAAACACTTTCACCGAATCACCCACTAAGACCCTAAGTTCTCACTCTTGAATGTTAGTAGATAGTCAATGCCACTACCAGAGGAGCCTATTCTCCAAAGCTATTCCATATTTTCCTTAACAATTTGAACAATGAAGTAGAATGAACACTGAAACTGTGCAGGTGACAAGTGTTAAAATACTTCCAGAGACAGAATAAAAAGGATTTTGATAAACAATTTAACAATCCAAAGTGATTTTTGTAAACTGATGAAAGTTATAAAGACAAACTCCATTCCTAAATCCATACAGAATAATGGCTTTCAACAAGACTGACGAGAAGAACCCTAAAGGATTACGGCAGACTACAAAGAGATGATGAGTCAGTAAAGTTATGTCTTGGCAAAAAAAAGCACAGCTCATTCAAGAAGTGTAAGCATGGCTGAGAAGTCACTGTTCCTTGTGACTGGGACATGTAAGGCCTCAGCTTGAAAACTATTCCTAGATCATGGTACTAGAATTTCAGAAGATACAGACAAATTGCACAGAGTAGAAGGACTGATTAAAAAGAAGACACTAAGAGGTTTATGAAAAGCAGTAAATGAATGCAAACTCCAATGACTGTGATTAAGGGAAGGAGCACAAAATAACCATCTTCAAATACAGTATAAAAACAACAGGACCAGTTGTTCTCAGCTTCCTCTATCAGAGAGAGAAGCTAACTTCATTTACAACACAGCTGGTTTAGATTAGGCATTAGAAAACCTTTCAGAACACACAGGCAGTTATACAGTGGAACAGGTTTTCCAAGCGTATTTCTGAATTTTCCTCACCGTAAGCTTTAAAGAATGGATTAGGCAAATACCTGTTTGGAATAGAATAGGAAAATGTACTGTGTCTCAGCACAGAGACAGCCAAGTGGATCTCCTGAAGTCCATCTAGCCCCACATTGCTGTAATTGTCTGGTTATAGTCAGCTAAGACCTAGCATGCCCCAAACATATTTTAATGTGTGTGTTCGTTTTTATCTTTCCTCACACGTTATGCATTGTTTACTTTCCAAACAGAAAGGAGTGATTCCTGATCTCCTTGGTATGGCAACAAGCTAGATTTTCAAAAACACGATAGACATTCAGTAGGAAAGCCACACAGTTATATTTTGCTTATATATCATTCTGTGTTGCACTGAGAAAGCTTGTTGACAGGGTCAATCTCCTGAGTTTCCAGAATGTCTCCATTAAGCAGAACGGTTTTATGATGTAACACGGGGGAAGATGTAACATGTTTCCACAAGTGTCCTCCTTTCCATAATAAGATCATTATTAACACAGTGTTCATCATTGTAAATAGCTCAAGTTTTGTTTTTTATGTCATACATGTGTGCTTCTGAAATGGAGCAAAGAAAATGCATGTCAAAAGACACATGTGTTTATGGAGCATATTCAACAGTAGTAGGTGGGCTCCACAATAATGCTACAGTGAAAACTAATATCAACAGGCAAGAAAAGAAAGACATAGCACCCTAAAAAATGAGCTCAGATTCAAATGGAGATTTTCGTCTCCATCAGGCAAGCAGAGGGATGCTGTGAGGTAGTAACAGTCATTAACAATAGTAAAATTATTGCAGTGCTGCAAACTTCTTCGAAGAACTGTTCCTCGCTACCAGCAATCAGTATGCTCATCGTGGCACGGTGCGGTGCGACACTGCTCAGATTGTCCTCCGTTGTCACTTAGCTTTTTCTATAAATCCATTACAGAATATGGCAGTTTACGTGGGAAAAGGTAACTATAGTGTAAGTTAAAAATACACTAAAATTCACTGATAGAAGTAGTCTGTAGCATCACTGGAATATTCCTTACCAAAACACATGACATAGCAACTGTGATCATAGTTTCATGGAACAACAACAACAACAACAAATGCTGTTTGTTTCATTATCATTTTTCTAAATTAGGTATCAAATTCCCTACTTAATTACTACCATTCTTTCAAAATATGGAAGATTCTTTGGGAGTGAGGTGGGAATTTATGTTGTTAGTATTTACATAGCTCCTGGTAAAAGCAAACCATTTACTTAGCTATAGAAGCCCAAACGTATTCAGAAAGCAAATTCCAAGCGTTAGGAGTTTGGTAGGCATAAGGAAGAAAGCAGTGGTGTGGGATAATGACTGTCATTTTTTTGCTAAGATTAAAAACTGAGATGATATTCACTCTTTACAGATGAGACTGATCTATTTCACAGGCTGCTTTATAATAGGAAACTTTTGTATGTTGAATTATAATATCATTACAAGAAATATTTCACACGATATTTCATTTTCCAATTCTGACTCCAAGCAGCATAAGAATTTAATTGTTGCACTTTATATCACCATAATAATTTTAAAAAGCAAATCTAAATTACTTATCTAAAATAAAAATTGACACTATATATATAAAGTTTACCTTTGATCTGCACTTTAAATAAAGTTACAACTGTTCTGCTGGAAAAAAATTAGGATATTGCAAATAACCGGAGAAGTTACAGAAAACCATTTGAGGCTGGATCCAAGTCCATTAAAGTCAATTGAAATAACACAGTTAAAATAAATGAGATTTTAACTTAAGAATTGTCATAAGAAAGAACATAAATTACCATGTTTTCCATAGTAGTTTTCTTCATCTCCATCCATCTTATTGTACCTGCAAGCTGTCTGTGTGAGATATCAACTGTCGACTCCTATGTTGCTAGCACACTTTCCCTAGCAAGCACAGATACACAAAAATACCATTTAAATAGATTTTAAAATAAAGCCGAGTGTCACAGACTTCTCAAATCAGAATGGAAATTCACAAAGTAGGCAGGCCCTTCTGTGAATAGGACGTTATCACCCAGTGCCTTGCACACCTACTCCAAGCCAGTCTGATAGTATGCATGAAGAGGAATTACTCCTATCAGCTTGTATTAACTTACAATGTATAGGCAGAGAGGGAAATGTCTGCACCTGAATAGCATTTGTAAAATAATCTTATGGAAGTCAATACAAGTGAAAAAATTACTGATTATTTGCTAAGTGAGAATAAGGTATCACATCGTCAGTAATTATTGTGCATTCGTAGTCTGTGCTACTGTGAGAAAAAATAGTCTTTACATGTCACAGCTGGCCAAATCTTTCTTCCTCTATACATATCATTAGCTTCTCCAAAGTACAAGTCATGTAAATAGGAAAACCAAGATTTACTCTGACACATTTAAGTCTAAAATGTAAGCTGTCTGCTGTATATCAGTTTTTCATGCTTGCCAAGTGGAACATTCATCTGTAGAAGTAGTCATAATTTACTAAATTATTTTCTTAGTAAGATGTACATTTCATATTTCTGCATAGCACAGCAGTGCAGAACAGAACAGTTAGTGCTAGAAAGTCTTAGCATTGTTACTTTAGATACTGTAATGCCTTACAGTGAAAGGAAGTACAATGCATTATAGTTAGCATATGAATCTGAAAGCCTGAAGCCATTTAAAAAAACCCCAACAAAACGCTAGCAACCTCTCCTTTTAGCCACAAAGGAACAGAATCCCTGTGTGGTGATCCTGACCAGTATGAAATTTCTTTTTTTTTTCTTATGATTAAAGCACCAATCGCAGAATTCTGTAATGAGAAACACATGCACGTGTATATGCATTCCTACGGTAATTTTATGAGACAGGGCTGCATTACATGTGGGAACAACAAAAATAACATTTTTAAGTCAGCCCTGTCACTGTGCAGCACACAATGACAAAGAAGAATGATCTTGTATTACAGTTCACAAATGACGCCTGTGATGTGAAGTCACAGCCCATTTTGTTATTACAGAGCTTAACAGCAATGTTCTAATGTTTACCAAATGAGATATCTAGTATAACCAGTAACAGTAAACGAATGTAAAAATAATATGATCAGGACGTAGATTCATCTTTTGCAAAATATTCACCATTGACTGAACTCTCATGCTTAACTGTCTCCCAAGACTTGCTGCTATCCTTAGGCAAACATGAAAAAAAAAAAGCAGAGAAGCCAAGTGACTACGATTCTACTGTACTCCTACTCAAGTTTGCACCTCTGCCAAAGGCTGCTTCAGTAAATCTCATTTATATTACAGTAACAAGAGGGCCTTGAACAGACAGTGCTAAACACAGTTGTACACTAACATGGCATTTGGCCAGCAATATATTACCCAACACTAATAAAATGCTATTTCTACTTTAATAACTACTAGTTTCTTCAGGTTTCTTCCTTGGTGTTTCGTCAACAAATACATGTGTCTGCAGGTAGAATAGGTGAGGCTTTTTAAGTTAATAGTATTTTTATTAGAAAGGTGTTGGGGCTGTATGTGTATGTGCTGCTTCCCTCTACTGGAGTAAATAGGTATGTTCAAGTAATTAAAAGTATTCCTATAATATACCTCAGCAATAGTAATGCCTCCTTTAGAACAAATGTACACAATCTGCTAATTCAATGCTTAAAGATACAAGTGCACAAGCCAACAAATTAGACTGCTAATTAATGCTCGAAGTGTTGTAAGATTGAATGAAATTCATCTCAGCTGATGTTTCTCTAAAAAATTATGTGAAGATTTTTTCTGCCCTTTATTCTGGGTAAGAGTAGGAAAAAACAAAATAACACAACTTCTTGCCAATTATTCTATCCCTTTCAGAAGCAGAAACTTCTTGAATATAAGCGAAAGCCTAATCTTTGCAAGGTTTACAGTCTAATTTTGCAAAGAATCCATACAGAAGTTTGAGATGCACTGCTGTTCAGTAAAAGTCAATTTAATTTTACTTAAAGATTTTTTTTTAGGAAATCTTAAACTACATTGTAAGTCACATGTAATGTTCCCTACACAGAAACAGCCTAATGATCCTAGTAATTTAAAATAATACATTATTACTGTAGGATACAAATGTGTAGAAACAGTCTATTAAGTCAGAAGGTTGACATTAGTATAAAACCAGCTCTTCCAATAAGTTTTGTACCTCGTTTACAGGCATACAGGGATTTTTTCCTCTTTGAAAGATTCAGGTACAACTTATTTGTTACAGGATTATACCCTGATACACATATAAATTTCAATTATAATAAAAGCACACTTCTGACTCCTCTTGTTTAATAAACCACACTAAATGGAAGCTTTCTTTGAAATATCTTTTATCATGACAGTAGAAGTCTTTCTGTTCAAAGCTCCTTCAGCCAGAAAAGTTAATGAGAGGGTGAATATCTCAGTATCGATACAGGCTGGGGGATGAAGGGATGGAGAGCAGCCCTGCCGAGAAGGACTTGGGGGTACTGATGGATGAAAAGCTGGACATGACCCGGCCATGTGCGCTGGCAGCCCAGAAGGCCAAGCGTGAATTCATTCTCTCTCTGGAATTTTCAGAAAGATTAACACACGGCAAAAAAAGTTGTAGTTCAACAGCAGAACAAATAACACTAGCTGAAATGCTCTGTCTTCTACATTCTCTAACCACTCCCACACAATTCTTCCAATTAATTTCCATGTCCACACATTCCTTTCCTCCTGTAGTTCTCCACCAGCTTTCCACTACATTCCCTGCTTTTCTGGAAAGGCAAAAGCCTATGCAATAGGTGTTTTGGAATTACATTGTGATCACTGGCTGACGACTATGCTCAGATTATCTGTCCATGGACAGTCACAGAATCACAGAATGGTAGGGGTTGGAAGGGACCTCTGTGGGTCATCTAGTCCAACCCTCCTGCCAAAGCAGGGTCACCTACAGCAGGCTGCACAGGACCTTGTCCAG